>Ga0155679_114_pt1 | contig 141225 bp, 120 predicted proteins | sample RifCSPlowO2_01_FD_107336 | JGI IMG/M metagenome (GOLD analysis project Ga0155679, IMG submission 107336) | Candidatus Yanofskybacteria bacterium RIFCSPLOWO2_01_FULL_42_49
AATTCGCTAAATTAGGCACAAAACTCCTAAATATCCCTTGCCACCTCAAAACCACCTGTTCCAAGGTGTTCCATTCAAGGGTGAGTGGGCGGACACTTTAGTAAAAAGCAAGGCAGAGGAAGCCGCCTGCGGCGGCGAAAATGGTTCGCACTATTTCAAGAATACTGGACACATAACCTAAAACCAGACCACGAGGGTCTGGTTTTAGGTTATCCGCTTGAGTAGTTTGTATATCTTGTCGGCGTTTTTATAAACGAGTTTGCGATCACCGATAACACAGACTCTCAACGCTAAATAATCACTCATCTCTTCTCTTAGTGTGTCGAAATATTTTTTCTGAGTCTTTTTAAGGGAAAATATCTCTCCGTCGTCGTGGTAAAGTATATCTTTGGGAGCAAAGCGCCATGGAGTAAGAGTTGGTACGACAATTATTTTGTATGCCGGCACACCGACTAACTTAGCGATATCTGCCTCTATGTTTTCGAGCGCTTGCGGCGGTGCGTGCTTTAGGAATTGCTCGAAGAATTTTTTATCCTCCCCTATAACCTTAATGGCCTTGCCGGCTATCCTTTCTTTAAATTGCCTGTCGTTTAGCCGAAGCACTAAGCCTGTTCTGGGGAAATTCCTGTTTCGATAGCATTGATACAAAAACTGAATACTGTCATCCGGGGTTTTATAAATCTCCCCGATCAACTCCTTGTCATTCATAAGCCACAACTCGTTGGATTTTACCGCCGTGGTTTTCAGCCACATTGCTATCATTTTTTCTAAAAATCTCTGGCTGATAAGCGACGATTTATGCAAGTACACCTCTTTGTACATATACAGATACAACCTCTGCATTTGTTTGGCGGCTTCGAGAGATTTTTTATCGACGACCAATTCGCCGTTAAGATAAACCAGATAATTGAAAATGCTTTCTATGTCCGGCCGCTGGCCAAATCCGGTGTGATAGACATCGCGTTCAAGATAGTCCAACTTATCCATGCCAACATTCTTATCCATCACTATTTTATAAAGAGGATTTTTGTGGCTAAATAGATCTTTTATAAAATTGAAATCCCCTCCGCTTTTGACCACCGCGCCTTTCATCATGGTTAAAACCTTGAGGCCATTCTCATTTTCGTCTCCGCTTAGCGGAGTAATCCTTTCGATTACATGAGAAAACGGTCCGTGGCCGATATCGTGGAGCAAAGCAAACAACGAAACGTTCGTCGCTTCTTTGGCGGTAAGAAATCTCTCCTTGCGCATTTTGTCGCAAAACTTAAGAGCTTTGGCGTAAACGCCGAGAGCATGTTCAAATCGGTTGTGCGTTGCCCCCGGAAATACGGTCAGCGTCGTTCCCAACTGGGAAATATGCAAAAGCCGCTGGTACAGAGGATGATGGATAATGGGAGATATTTTTCTTACATCAATACTTTCGCTTGGCGGTATTCGGATGTATTTTTTATAAAACTTGTTCATCGCGTTATCTTAACTTAATACAATTTTTAGCAAAAATCAAAACATTACTCGGCTTTGTGTCATCCTCGACACGCTTCTGTTTCGCTCCACCTCATCCCCCGACTCACCGCGTCAAAACCCTGCTGGGTTTTGCGCTCTCTCTCGGCTGCCCGCCTCCGAACGTTCGTCTTGGGGATGAGGTGTCGCTTATTTAAATAAGTCTAAAAAGTCAGACTCTTGGTATCTCACGTGGCACGACCTTCATAAACATTGTGGACAGCATCTAACGATAACCTCATCGACTAAATCAAAGCATCCAGAGAGCGAAATTGCTAAATAATTTTTCTAGCGTTTACGCTCCTTTATCACAAATTCAAGATAATTTAGAAATTGTTCAGGTAAGCAAAGATTAGGTAAAATTAACATATGTTAATTTTACCTAATCTTCCATAAAATTTAGCCGGAAAATCCGCCAGCAGGCGGAGGAACGGATGCTAAATTTTTGTCTGAACAATGAGAAATTATCGCTGGATTTGTTAATGGAGCGTAAGGCGTAAAAAATTATTTGACGGTTTCGCTCTACTGCAGAGATGCGTCCCTTCTCAAAACTTGATTGAATTGAGTAATTACTTCTTAAGCGACTCTTCCAGTATCTTCCTTAATTCATCGGTATTAACTTCTTTCTTGGGTAAGTCGGGTTTGTCGGCTTTTTTTCTGCCGTGAAAATCAACGGGGGCATTGCTGAATGCTTGGTTTAAAGAAACCCCTTGTGACCGAGTCATGCTTGGTTGCGACCGCTGTTGACTGACTTGCGGCGGTCTTGAATCTCTTCTTTCATCTCTTCTTGGTCCTTGCTGAAAATCACGGGACTCTTCCCGCCGCGGAGGATAAGAATCTCGCCTTTCTTGATAACGATCCTGATATTGGGGTCTGGCATCCCAATGCCGACGTTGCCCCTCCGTTGAGACCCGTCCTATTTGGGACTGGCGGTCCCATCGTCCCTGCGACTCAATGCTTCCGTCAATCTCGGCAGCGGAACGCTCTGTTTGCATACTGCTTGCCCATTCGGAAATGCTTTTTTCTACTATTTCCCGCTTGGTCGCATATGTCTTCCTTGAGTGCTCAATTATTTCTTGCCTATATGACCTCTCCGGAATAGGAAATCTTTCCAACGTGGAAGCCGAAAAACCTCTAGAAGATATGCCGTCTATCATAAGCTTCAGATACATTTGCCTTTTGCCCAGATTGACTATATCCGCCATCATGAAATCAGGTGCAAACCATTTTTCCAGAAATTCCGCATCTTCCGCACCAACCCTGAAAGATACCAACGTACCGACATTGCCGAATACCGCATCCATCACCGGTTCTTCCATTTGTTTGATGTACTGATGCGCCATTACCAAGGACAAATGAAATTTCCTTGCCTCGGACAAAATATTGGCAAATGACTCTGTGGCAAAGTGCTGGAACTCGTCAACATAAAGATAAAAGTCACGTCTTTCTGTCTCCGGAATATCCACCCGCGACATAGCCGCCAGTTGTATCTTTGTGACCAAAAATGCACCCAACAGACGGGAGGCATCCTCTCCTATCTTTCCCCTTGAAATATTAACTATCAATATCTTGCCTTCGTCCATTATTTTCCTGATATCTATTTTTGACTTGGACTGGCCAAGAATATTTCTAATGAGGTTGTTGGAAGAAAATTGCCCGACTTTGTTTTGAATAGCTGCCGTAGCCTCGGTAGCAAATTTATCGGCATATTTGGCAAACTCGTCGGTCCAGAACGCTTTCACAATGGGATCGGTAATATTGGCCACGACTTTCTTGCGGTAGTCCTTGCTGGACATTAACCGATTGATGCCAAGAAGCGTGGAATCTGGATATTCAAGAAGAGCTAAAATAGTGTTGTTCAAAATGTATTCCATTCTGCCCGACCATGCTTCCTCCCCCCATATTTTCTTGAATACCCCGACCAATCCGCTAGCCACAAGGTGCCTGTAATCAAAACCGATGCCCTCCATGACATTAAAAGCAATCGGATACTCCAAATCATCGGGATTCAAATAAATTACATCTTTAATCCTCTCTTCCGGCACATAATCAAGCAGCTCAGAGGAAGGATCGCCGTGAGGATCTATAAAAGCAACGCCATGACCAGCTTCAATGTCTTGGATAGCCATACTTTTCAAAAATTCCGACTTGCCCATTCCAGTTGAACCGACGACATACATGTGCCGCCTCCGGTCGTCTTTCTTAATACCAAAACGCATCCGATCTCCTCGAAAATTGGTTTCACCGATAAAAATTAGTTCGTTTTCATCCACGTTTCAAATTTAAAATTTAAAAATCAAAATTAAAAATGACAATGTAAAATTCAAAATTATTAGGGGATAAAATGTCTTCTGGACTTTCATTTATTTTAACATTTTTAACTGTCATTTTGCATTTTGATATTTACATTTTGCATTAGCCTATGGGTAATCCGGCTGGTGGTTCTCCTTTCTTTGCTTCAACTCTCGGCAACAACGGCGACTTAACGCTTACATCTGGAAAATGATAGACAGTTGCCAGTTCTTCTGTCGTTAAAATAATCGGTTTCTTGACAAACGAACGATCGCGAAGCTTGCCATAAATCGATACTTTGCGGCGATAAGCCTTTTGTTTGTAAAACAACCCTCTGATGGGCGGCGTGGTTTTTCCGTTTAATTTAAAACTGTTGAGCGATGGGGAAGCAAATTGTTTGAAAGCGCCGTTCATGGCAACAAGATGAGTTTTATGAAAATTACCCTTGGGAAATATGTACACCAAACGAACGCCGCTTTCAAAACCAAGTTTAGTGAAGCTTTTCTCAACCGCCTTAAGAACATCCTGAACGCCGGGGCTTAACGGTTCCCGTTCCTTTTTTTCTTCTTTTTTGACGGGAGCGCCACCGGGCAATAGAGCGTCTATGCTAAAAACCGCTTTTGTGAGCCAGTCCTCCTTGGTTTTGGCTTTTTTGCCCATCAGCTTATCGACTACGGCTTGGCCCTTTTTAATCCAACCGTCTCCTGCTGGCCTAATTAGTAGCTGGACACTGATATATTCTTTATACTCAAGCGTACCTAATGTTTCTGCTAAAGAGGCTACGGGATCAATTCTTTTGACAATATCCGGACCGGTTCCCTTCTCTTCAAACTCAGGATAAGTCCGAATGGGATAAGCGTCTTCTCTGCTCAAGATCAATTCCCCTCCCCAAAGATCGTATTCGTCGTTAGGCAGAAAACGAGGCAACCGCACAAGATAATCTTCAACCTCAATCAGTTCGGCGTCTGGATACTGGGCGTATATTTGAGACTCCACCAGATTGCGATATTGCTTTTGGGTTCTTACATAAAAATGTATCTCTCCGCTAGTTCCAGCCAGCTCAAAAGAAAACCAGTCCGGAATTTTACCCTTAAAAATCCTGTCCTGCCATCTCGTCGGGCCCAGAAAAACACCGTACAAAGCGGCAAACACTTGTTCCATGCCCTTGGGACTTTTATTGACTTCCCGAGGCACTCTGATTTCCAACAGAACCCACTCCAGAGAAGCAAGATATTTTAATTTATTGTAATTCTCGAGAGAAAAAAACCAAGCAAAGAAAAGCAAGATGGGCAAATAAAGCCACCAAAACCGGGCAAATAAGTCGTAGGCAATACGCAAACCGTCCAAAGTTAGAGTTATCGATTCAACCATATATACATTCTACAACAGGAAATAAGAAATAGGAAATATAATAATCTCTAAACTCTAAACAATCTCAAATATCTAAACTCAAAACTGTTCGCCCTTGGCGAACATGCCCAAAGGGCTATTTTGAAACTTGGGTTTTTGTTTAGAAATTAGAAATTAGAAATTAGGATTTAGAGATTACGCTTTCCTAAGCGTGTAGGTTCCGTCTTCTTTCTTTGAGAAGGTTTTAGAGTCTTGGAGATTCAAAAGTATAGTGTTTTCTTTGACCATCCTTGCGTCCATTACCTTGGCAACCAACGAGGCTTTCGCTAGCGGTTTCTGAGATTTCTTCAGAATATTAACCAGAACATCTTTTACTGTACCCGATGAATAGCCCCACTCCGACAAAGCATACATTCCTCGGCCAACCAAAACAAATCTGCCATCTTTTATCAACTCATTGTGGACCGTTTGAACATTGGCTTTTTTATTTGAAAAACTAACTTCATTTATAAGCTTGGCTATGTCGCCGAAATGCTTGGGAGATTTTGCTTTCTTAAGCACCAGATAGGCCTTATCCTTGACACCCCTCGGCTTTACTTCCGGCCACGATACCAAGCCCACTTCGTCAAATATATTTTTGCTGATTGTTTTACTTACCGATAAACATGTGTCCAAGTTGTCTATGGAATTATTTTTTGCAAAAGAAGGAAGGTCTCCGGCGGGAACAACTCCCGAGTTTTTCTCCAACGCCTTAGTCAATAAGGCCATTGTGTTTTTGAAAGAATTCAATTTTTCGGAGTTAGACGACCAGAAAGCGTTGAACTCGTCGTTTTCAGGAGATCTGGCCAAACTGCCGTCAACTGAAAGGACGAATAATAAAGAGGCATTAGCTGAAGTATCAGCTTCTTGGCCGCTGAAAGATTTAAACAAGTTTTTTTCTTTTACTACTCCCCCCTTGGAGTCAATCAGGTCTCTGGCCCAATTCACATAGTTTGCAACCCCGCTATTAGTAAAAACTGATTTAGAAAGCTGTTTCAGAGCAAACTCCTCTATTTGTCTGACTCTTTCTCTTGTAATGCCATAGCCCTGGCCAATTGATTCCAGGGTTTCCTTTTTGCCGTTTTTCAATCCAAAACGACGAGATATTATATCCCTGTTTCTTGGCGCCAGATCTTTCACTAAAGAGACGACCACTTGTTGTATGTCTTTCGACATCATAAAATAATGCGAATCTACAAATGACAAGCGAATGCTGCGAGTAACTATGTTATTGGTAACATTCCCTTTTCATTAATAGCTTTATATTATACTACCATTAAAACTAAATGTGGTCAACTAATGCGACGACGATCAGAACGGGACCACCTAACAAGAAGCGGCGAGGCAACAAATATAGATGAATATGCTCCTAAAAATATGCCCATTATCAGAGCCAGTGAAAAGTAGTGAATACTCTCTCCGCCGAAGACATATATGGCAAAAAGCGATAAAAGCGTGGTAAATGTCGTATTTAAAGACCGGGTCAAAGTCTGCATAATACTCTTGTGGACAACGGCTGGAAATCCGCCGACCGATGAAGTGCTACCTCCTTTTATAATATTTTCTCTAACTCTGTCAAATACCACTACAGTGTCGGCAACGGAATAGCCAAGGATAGTCAGTACTGCAGCCACAAAGACAGCGCTTATTTCCACGCCGTAAAATTTTCCTAAAACCGCAAATACCCCCAAAGGTATTATGACATCGTGGAGCAAGGCTACTATGGCCGCAAATCCCATGACCCACGGCGACAGAGTTCTTGATAGTTTTCTGAAAACCAGAGCGATATAGATTATCACGGACAACAGTACCAAAGATACGGCTTTTATACTTTTGCTTTTCAGCTCTTTTCCAATAACGGGTCCTATAGATTCAAACCTTTCTTCTTCAATTCCAGGAAACTTGTCCCGTAAAACAGACAAAATATTCTGATGGTCTGTTTCGGATAACTCTTTCGCTCTTAATATAACGCCGCTATCGCCGGTATAATTGACGGCTACATCTGTCAGTCCGGTTTCTGCCAAAGAGTTTCTGAAATCATCAAGAGAAGGCTTCTCTCCCTGGAGATTAAATTCCATAACACTGCCGCCTTTAAAATCGGCGCTAAAATTCAAGCCATATGTAAAAAGCAAAACAGCGCTTGCTATGACAAGCAGTATCGAGAACCAGAACATTGTTGTGTATATGCGAAGCATAAGTATAATGCGAAACTACGAACAACTATGCGAACCTACGAACCGTTCGCAACGTTCGCATTTGAGTTAGCATGGTTCGCATTATTATTTCTTAAAACATCCATCTTTTCTTCTCCCACCGCTGTCCCGCAAACAAAAGTAATATCTTTCTTGTAACAATAGTGGCTGTAAACAAACTCACCAATACCCCTATCCCCAAAGTAAGCGCAAAACCCTTCACCATTGAAGTGGTAAACATATACAAAACAAGTGCGCCTATCAGAGTTGTAACATGGCTGTCTCGAACGGACAACCAAGCGCGTTTGAAACCTTCCTCCATGGACTGAGTAAGCGTTTTGCCAGCTTTCAGTTCTTCTCTCATACGGGCAAAAATAAGAACATTGGCATCAACGGCCATGCCCAGTGAAAGTATAAAACCAGCAATACCGGCCAGCGTTAATGTAACTGGTATCAGTTTATAAAACGCTAAGACAATGAGAACATAAACAACAAGCGCCGCAACAGAGACTACCCCTGGCAGACGGTAGAAAAGAATCATAAACAACGCAACGGCAATAAGACCGTAGACGCCGGCAACCAGACTTTTGACAAGGGATTCTTGGCCCAAAGATGCCCCGATTGTCTGTTGAGATATTAATTTAATCGGTACCGGCAAAGCGCCAGAGTTTAAACGAGTAACCAGCAACTTTGCTTCTTGAGGAGTAAACTTTCCACTTATAACAGCGCTACCGTCCGGAATCTCGGTTTGCACAACCGGTATGCTGATAGGCATACCGTCAAGATATATGGCAACCAACTTCCCGATATTCCTTCGTGTTATTTCAGAGAACAGTTCCGCCCCCTCGCCGGTCAACTGTAAACTAACCTGCGGAATGTTGGTTTGGGGATCAAAAACCAACTGCGCTCTTTCAAGGTGTCTCCCGTTTAGACCGGTAGCTAAAAACGGTTCTTCACTCAGCCGTTCGCCTCTTGATTGCGCATCTAGTATGTCTCTGGTGCCGTCCGTTTCTTCTTTAAACTCAAGAAATGGCGTTTCGCCAATCAATTGAATAGCCTGATTGACATCGCTTATGCCCGCCAGTTCAACTATCAGACGATCACTTCCGCTCACTTGCACCACCGGTTCGGAAACACCAAAAAAGTTGACTCTTCTTTCCACCACATCTCTGACGCCCTGCATAGCATCCGCTGCGTTAAGATCGCCAACTTGATTTAAGTCGGCTTCATATACCAAGTGCGTACCACCGAGCAAATCCAGACCGAGACGAAACGGAGGAAGTTTCCAGTTTCTAGTTTCCAGTTTCCAGTTTAAAAAACCCGCGGTTTTTTCCACGCCTTGCGGGTAGACAAAGACCAACAAAAAAAGAGAAGCAACAATCAGAGTTATTAGAAAATATGAATTTTTCACTAAAGAGTAATTAAACATATTATAAAAAATAAGGCAAGAAAACTATGGATCAGCTTGGCAATAAAAAATCCCACGAAATTACCATGGGACCTGCTAACAAAATGTTGGATGAGTTATTACTTCTTGATATCGAATACGGGGGTGACACTACCGCCACTGACGACAAAAGTGCATCCACCCTTCAGACAAACATCTTTTTGCATCTTGATTGCCTCAAGGGAAACAAACTGTTCGGTGTTCAAACCCATCTCTCTGCGATAAGCATTGTCCGATACAGCCCGCTGCCTCTCAGCCGCTTCACGCTCTTTCTCTGCGGCAAGACGCTGAACTTCGGTTTTCTGAAGTTGTTCTTGCCGAGCCGTTTCAACCCTCTGTTCCTTAATTTCATTTGGCGGGTTGGCTCGGCCGATTGTGATATCGATGAGCTCGACTGGAAGCTTGATCCGTGCGAATTCCGCTCGCATTTCAACCTCAACCTGTTCATCGATTTGTTCAATTGTTGACTTACCGCCGGATTCGGGAGTGGTATCACTAACCATCTCGCTCATCCCGTAGTTCTTGACAGCGCGACGGACGGCACGCTCCCATGGCCTGAAGACATTGTTGGAATACCACGCCGGTGCCGAATAACTCTCGTTCCAAGGGATATCGTCAACACCAAACTCGACGGCAAGACGAACCGGATCAGTGACCCGAACACGCATCGCCGCGTTGAAGTCCAGTGGCACGTTATCCTTGGAAAACATGTCATCGATGACCATCGTGAACTGAATCGGCTTGATATCAACATATCGTAACTCCGTCGACAGCGCAAACCATTCTCGACCGGTCTGGACCGATTGTTGTCTGACGCCACCGTCTCCAAAGAACCATGGTTTTTTGACGACCACGGCAACCTGCCCCTCATTGGGTGTTGCCGCGTGACATCCTGTGATAATAACGGCAGCGATTGCCAAGGTTGTAATTTGTGCAACTCTCTTCATTAGTTCCTCCTTGCTACTTTTGGATCTTCCGACCCTAAATAGTAGCCACTTTTTTGAGTTGACAACGAACGCGAGTACTATATTAACATATTTATAAAATAATGCAAGAAGAGGGATGAGGCCATACAAAAATAGGCCTCATTTGAGGACAATGCACAATAGTAGTGGTGGAGCGACTATTCCAATTTCTCTCTGCCCTTATGAGGTTTTTGTTGTTCTAACCACTCCTTGACCGCCATCGTCGCCCTGACATCATCTTCGTTATACTTCAGAATTTTTTTCAAAATGACATCGGATTTGTTTTCCAACCACTCGTTATACCAAACCACTGACTCGGCCCCGCCCGCTTCGGGGTCATTCCATTTATAACCAACATACCCCGCAACATCTTTCAAGCTGTAGAAATAAAGGGGTAAAATTACGGACTCAACGGTTTGGTTATAAAGGTCTATCGTATTTTCTCTAAACTTTGAAACCAACGCCGACGGGGCGCCGTATTTCAATGCGAATTGGTCAAAAACAACTTTCTCGAGAAACGCGTAGTGATAAATTACGAAATCGTTCAAGTCCGCCAGAAAATCTAAAAAACTTCTCCAAATTTCCGACTCTTCGTCTTTATTGTTCGCAAAAAAGTGTCTGTATTCAACAGATCCCGACTTTGTATCTTTGATCAACACTCCGAGCAGATAATGAATATCTCTTGTCGGATCGCTCTCAATGTCAAAATAAATTTCATAACGGACTTTGGGGAAGTTACCCTTTTTCAATATCAACGGCTCTTGAGAAATCAGAGACTTGGCTTGATTATTAAATCTCACCAACTTATCAAACGGCCAATCTTCGAGTTTTGCTTGAAGCTCATTTACATCAGCGTCTGCCACTTGGCCCACCGTCCTTATGCCGATGTCATAAAGCCGCCTCTGGTCGGATTGGCTTATCCTAAATATCAGCGACACATCATTGCATTCCCTCGCTCCCTCAACACACAATGAATACCATGGAGTTTTCTTACATCCAGACTTCAAAAACGGCGCAGGTTTTTCTCCCTCAAGAATTTTCTCTATCTGCTCTCTGGTAACATGAAACTGGCTGACAAAATCATCAACAAGAAATGAACGGGTATTGCCGTCAGGATCAATAACGAAAGCTTCTTTTGGCCTTACCCCTTGCAACCTTTCCAGTATCAAGCTATAGAAAACGAGTTGGAATTTGTACTGATCGCCGATATCAAGGGAACTCTGAACATCATAAACGACATAGTGCCAGTCACCCAAATCCGACTTTCCCGCTTGAGCTTCAAGCAAATCCGGCATCCCCACCCAATTCTCATGCATCAAAACGCCGTGATATATGTTTTTCCCTTGCTTCATTAATTCCAGTGTCGCCAGAAACGCTTCTTCAAGGTCGCGAAACGACTCGGGTTTTATCTGTTCAAACTCTTTAAATTTTCTGATTGATTCGCTGGTATTGGCCAACTTGCCCTTGTACAGAAGCTCCAGTATCGGCGGAATGTGCTTTTTCTTTTTCGCATCAGCGTAAATGTCGTACCAAATCCAATGCGGACACTGGAAAAATTTGTAGAAATGTTCAGGGGTAAGAAATTTTTTATTCGCTTCGCTCATTGATTATAATCCTAATCTACGAATTTATCCGAATGCTCCGAATAACAATTTGGGGCATTTGGATGCCATTTGCGGATTTGGATTATGGTCAAACATTAAAATCCTCCGGCATGTATTGCTTTACCATACTAACATAATGGCAATGATCGCAATGCTTCTGCGCATTGCCGCTTGCCGAAGGAGGTTCATCTTGCCTTGCCAGCTCAACTGCCGCTTCAAAAGTCGGACCAACCCATTCAGTATTAATCTTGACCGGTCTTACTTCTTCCGTAAACTTCAAGACATTACCAAAACCAGTCTCCCCTTCTTTGACAACTTTATAAAAAACAAAGAAGGCTTCGGGATAAGTTTCATAACCCTTCTGTTTCAATATATAATTATAAACATCCATTTGTTTCTGATAATCATCGTAAATAGTTATCTCTTTTGCGCCGGAAGATTTATAATCAATCACCCCCAAAGAACCGTCTTTAAACTCCAGAACATCATCAACTGCGCCGTACAATACGGCATTTAAAGCTTCGTCATGATAAACAACCCCTTTAAAATTATTCCGCCATTCAGAAAGTTCCTCGCCGTTAAATAACTTTGCATCCTTAATTCCGTGACTTTTCAGAATCGGAGGCAAAGTGCCTTTCTCTCGATATTTGTCGAATTCTTTTTTAACCAAATAGTCCACGGCGATAGAAAGCGTGAACGGATATCCAGGCGGCCTTTTCACTTTGTGATGCAAATCCAGCCAAAAACAGCGTGGACATTCCTGAAACAATTTCAACCCGCTTCGGGAAATTTTGAGAGTATTCGAAAATTTTAGCATTGAAGTTATTGTACACTAGTTTTTATAAAACTTAAAAGCCGCTTGAAAAAATCAAGCGGCTATGTATAACCTAAAGCCCTGTTCAGCGACTTGAGCGCAGCGGGTGCTTGAATAAAAAAACATTCTTCCTTCAAATCTCCATTTCCCTCTTTTGTGACCCGGAGTATGTTTATGTGGAATTTATATTTACCAAGAGACCCTCGGATACCGCCCTCGGCAGTACCTTGCCATAAAATTCTATCCTTGTTGATAGACGAAATTTTTATAACTACCGACAACGGACAACCGCCCCGAAGCATGTCTTTCATGTCCGTACTGCTCAAGGTCGGTTCCCTCTTGTGAGATCCCCACTCGGGATGCGAATGAAAGTCGCCGATAACCGGAAAAATGGCCGGATATTTTTTGAAAAATTCTTTCATGTTTCTCTCGCTTAACTTACTTTGTTCTATTTCTTTATTACGGCGTTTTTTGGCAAGTTGCACGGCCACAGCGCTGGTTATAATAAAATTATTTCTGGTTCTGCTAGGCTTTCTGCCAAAAATATAGCCAAAACATTCTCTCTTAAATGTTTCCACGGATGAAAGTACCATTGTAAAAAACGGCTCTTCCTCTATGTAGACAGTCGGCGGATCCACGGTTCACCTGTTTTGTAAGGAACAGTTTAATAATTCAAGCTAAATTTTTACGATTTGTCAAAAACAAAAAGTCCTTTTCGGACTTTTAAACACCATAAATACCCGAGTACTTGGTTTGAAGATATTCTTGAAAATAACTGACGGATAACTCTTGGCCGGTAACGCGTTTTACTAATTCAGCCGCGCTATAGAGTTTACCCTTGCTGTGGACATTGGTCCTAAGCCAACCCAGAAGAAGCTTAAAAAATTCTTCAGGGAGTATTTTTTCCGGTAAATCCGCCATGGCTGCGTTGCAAAACTGAGCCGCATAAAGGTTTCCCAGCGCATAGGTCGGGAAATAGCCGAATGATCCCTCCGACCAGTGAATATCCTGAAGCACTCCGTTAGCGTCTTTATCGACTTCTATGCCAAAATAATCAGCCACTTTTTGATTCCATGCCCGGGGCAAATCATTAACGGTTAAATGTCCTCCGATCAGGTCCTTCTCAATTTCAAAACGAAAGATGACATGCAGATTATAAGTAACCTCATCGGCGTCAACTCTTATTAAAGACGGCCTGACGCAGTTAATCGCCTTGTAAAAACTCTCAAGTGAAACACCGGCTAAAACTTCGCTGAAGTACAACTTTAGCTCCGGGAAAAAATATTCCCAAAATAAGTGGGACCGTCCGATATAATTCTCCCATAGCCGAGAATTAAATTCATGAATGCCTAGTGATACCGCTTCACCTCTGGGAGTGCCGAAATATTCAACCGGGAGCCCTTGCTCATACATGCCGTGGCCAGATTCATGAATAGCGCTCATAAGACACTGCTCAACAAAATCATCTTTTTTATATCGTACGGTGATGCGGACATCGGAAGGATGTAACTCCTGGCAAAACGGGTGAAGGCTTGTCCCCATATGACCGGCATCCAGATCAAATCCAATTCGAGTCAAAACCATTTTGGCGAACTTCTTCTGCTTTCCGATATCCCAAGGTCCTTTCAAAAATGATCGGTCGGTCTTAACTGAAGAGTTTGCTATCTTAGAAACAAACGGCACAAGGAATTTTTTTAATTCGGTAAATGTTTTTTCTGCTTTGTCGCTGGTCAATCCCGGTTCAAAATCATCAAGCAAAACATCGTACCACGAATCACTAGGATTAACTAACTCGGCTTCTTGTCTCTTAAGTTCAACGATTTTTTCCAAATGAGGCGCAAATAAACCAAAATCTGAGTTTTTTCTCGCTCTTGCCCAAAAGTCGTGAGCACGAGCGCAAGTTAAGCTAAGCTCGTCTACAAATTCGTTAGGCAGTTTTTTTGACTTAACGAAATCGCACAAAGTTTCACGGACTATACAGGATTCATCTTCATTAAGTTCTCCCCGATCCATAGCCTCTTGTGCTTGCATTAACACCGTTTCAAATTCAGATGATGTAAAATTCCTGTGATACAGTCCCGAGACATGAGCCATCAGTTGGGCCCTGGCTTCGTAACCCTTAGCAGGAACATTAACCTGCTGGTCCCAGCTCAAAAGAGCATTCATGGAACCAAGATGCTGTAAACCTAAAAGTTTATCCCTTAACACTGCCACTGCTAGATTCATGGTCAAGTCTTCCTGTCAATGAACTAGTTAGGATTAAAATACAGTAAAGACTTAATGTGGTCAATAAAAAATATGCGGTTTATATTATTGAGTATACAATTTTGCCGCCCTCAAAAATGTGAAGTGAGTCGCTTTCTTCGGAAACAGTGAAAACTGTAGTATTTTTGAAAATATATGATGCCGATATCGCCGATAAGTGACGCAGGTGGACTTTTGCCTTAAAGCCAAATTGTTCGGAGAGATCGTTAAATTTGCCGGGATTGATTTTGTTGGCCACTTCTTTAGGTCTTAATCCCTCAATCATTATCCCCGAATGGATAATATCCCCGCCTCTGTCGACTAAAATCGCGCCGTCAAAATTAATGGTCGTCTCAATATCGTGTTTGTGGCCATGGTAATGTTTTAATAAATTTTGGTGATGCTTTTTATAAATATCCTGCTTTGCGTCGGGCATATCGGTATATTCATTCCACCTACTCTGCCAGCCAAGAATAATAAAAAGGCCAAAATTCTTTTTGCGGTTCATCAAGCGCAGGATTATCTCTGCTGTTTTTATCCTCAATTCTTCGGGAAATTTTATTCTTGATTTTTCAAATTTAATTTTCAGTTCGTCTAAAATTTTCTGAATATTTAATTTCCTGGCCGGTTTGACCTTGTTCACGTATTTAGCCAAAAGAAGAGAACTATACCTGAAGTTACCGCCCGGCCCGACATTAAAAACAATTTTGCATCCTATTTTTTTGCATGCTTCGGCTTCAGGAACATTTTTTTCGCCTTTCCGGTTGCCTCCTTTGGCAAAAATATCCGGTTTGATTCTTAGGATTTCTTTGCTAACGCTGACATCTTTGGGATTTTTTGGGTGACTGGTAACAACAACCTTGTCAACCCACTTTATGGATCTCAAAATTTCTTCTCTTTCTTTCTGGGGCATCAAAATGTGGGTCTTTTTTTTCTTAAGCCAATGGTCGTTGTTAAGAATAACCACCAGTTCATCGCCAAGCTTCTTTGCCTCTCTGAGCATCTTAATGTGCCCCATATGAAGAGGGTCAAACCCGCCGGATACCGCAACTAATTTTTTCTGCCTATTTTTTATAAATTTCAGATGAAATTCTTTCTACCGCTTCAACTGGGTTGGCCGACTTAATAACGGGTCGGCCAATGACAAGAAGATCGGCCCCCAATTTAACTGCTTCCAAGGGAGTCACAGTACGGCCTTGGTCATCTTTTATATTGTACCATTTTGGGCGAATCCCCGGAACAACTTTTAATCCCCTAAAATTCTTAAGATAGTTGAGTTCATGCGCAGAGCAGACCACGCCATCGAGTTTAGCTTTTTTAATATCCACGATTAACTTCAAAAATTCCTTTTTACTTACGGTATTTTTGGAAGTAAGGATGGTCACTCCAAGTATTTTGGCTCGACGAGCAGCCTTTTTAGACGCTTCCATCATTTCCACTCCTCCGACAGCGTGAACAGTTATTAAGTCGGCCCCTGCTTTTTCCAAACGAGCAACGGAACGGGCCACCGTTGACGGAATGTCGTGCAGTTTAGCGTCAGCAAAAACCTTGCCGAATTTTTTGAGCTTTTGAATTATTTCTCCGCCTTCGACAGAAAATAGCAAGTCGTTGACCTTAAATCCCCAAACATTATTTTTTAATTTTGCCGCAATTTTCAGAGCTTCTTTAACAGACACCCCATCAAGAGAAAGAATGATCTTACGCTCCATGACACTTTTTATACTTTTTTCCGCTTCCACAGGGGCAGGGATCGTTCCTGCCTACGCTACCAAATTCATTATTCATGATTCCTGATTCATTTCTGTGCACAGGTTCATTTATAACGGACTGATGTTTGTGAGGTCTGATGTCGGGCTTGCCCTCCATGGCTTCAGCGACGGAGGGTCTTTGTTCTTCCATCTTTGTCGGTCGCGGTTGCTGTATTAACGAAACTTTAAAAATAATGTTAGCAACTTGAGCTTCAATGGCTGAGGTCAGCTGTTGGAACATTTTTTGCCCTTCAATTTTATATTCAACCAGAGGATCTCTTTGGCCGTAAGCGCGTAAGCGAACCGAATCGCGGAGATACTCCATCGCTTCAATGTGATCCATCCACAGTTCGTCTATCGTTCTTAAGAGGACCAACTTCTCCAATTTTCTCATGTCTTCTTCGCCTACTTCTTTTTCTTTTTCCTCATATTTTTGATAAACGAATTCCAACACTTCTTTTTTTATCTCTTCCTTTTCTTTTGATTCGTAATTCGTAATTCGTAATTCGTAATTCGTTAGAGCTTTAACACTTTCTTCAATTTCTTTAATATTCCACTCATAATTAGAGCCTTGGGTATGAAAATCAACAATCTGGCTTATTGTATTCTCAATAAAGTTTTGAATTTTGAGTTTTGAATTTTGAGTTTGTTTAGAGTTTAGAGTTTCGAGTTTAGAGTTTACGATTTCTCGCCTTAGCCGATAAATCGTCTCGCGGTGCTTATTCATCACATCATCGTACTCAAGCACATATTTTCTTATGTCAAAATTGTGGCCCTCTATCTTTGACTGCGCCTGTTCAATCGCGCGAGAAATAAATCTGTTCTCAACTACGTCATCATCACCGACACCAAGTGTCTCCATAATATTATGAAGTCGGTCGCCGCCAAACACCCTGATAACATCATCTTGAGTAGAAACGAAGAACTGCGATGAACCGGGATCGCCTTGCCGTCCGGCGCGGCCACGAAGCTGGTCATCTATCCGTCTTGCTTCGTGCCGTTCTGTGCCAATAACATGGAGACCTCCGACTTCGCGAACCTTGTTCGCTTCGTCGGGCAAAGCAGGATTGCCGCCAAGAATAATATCAACTCCGCGGCCGGCCATATTAGTTGCGACCGTTACCGCGCCAAGCCGTCCGGCTTGAGCGTGCAGTTCCGCTTCTTTTTCATGCTGTTTGGCGTTTAACACATTGTGAGGAATGCCGTCTCTCGAAAGCATCGCTGACAATAATTCGTTCTTTTCTATGGATACCGTACCAACAAGCACCGGCTGGCCTTTCTCGTGTTTTTCCTTTACTTCTCTGACTACCGCCCGAAATTTCCCCTCTTCATTTTTGTAAATCCTGTCTGGCATATCTTTTCTTACCAGCGGTTTATTCGTCGGCACTTCAACAACATCAAGACCATATACTTTGTGAAATTCTTCAGCAGATGTTCGGGCGGTACCGGTCATGCCGGCGAGTTTTTTGTATAAACGAAAATAGTTCTGGAATGTTATCGTGGCGAGAGTTCTGGATTCTTTTTGTATTTTCACTCCTTCTTTCGCCTCAACCGCCTGATGAAGCCCCTCGGACCAGCGCCGACCCGGCATTAACCGTCCTGTAAATTCGTCGACAATTATTACTTCCTTTCCGCCGGAGGCGGATCCGCCTCCGGCGGAAACCACATAGTCGCGGTCTTTTTTAAATAAGACCTGCGCTTTAAGCGCCTGCTCAAGGTGATGGACATGCCTTACTCCTCCTTCGTTGTAAATGTTGCTTATACCCAGCGCTTTTTCCACTTTTTCTATCCCTTTCTCGGTAATAGACACCGCTTTTAATTTTTCGTCTAGATTATAGTCTTCGTTCTCAACAAGCCGCGGAGCGATACGGGCAAATGTTTCATATAATTTACCGGAGTCCTCGTCAGGCGCAGAAATTATAAGAGGAGTTCTTGCTTCGTCAATCAAAATACTGTCGACTTCATCAACTATTGCAAAGTTATGCATTTGTTGCAGGTCTTTAGTATTTTGAATTTCGGATTTTGAATTTGGAATTTGTTTAGGATTTAGGATTTGGGATTTAGGATTTTCGCTTCGCAATTGAACCATTTGCGAAGCGTCATAGGCCATATTGTCGCGCAAATAGTCGAACCCCAACTCGTTGTTCGTACAGTATGTAATATCAGCCGCATAGGCCTCCTTGCGACCAACCGGCCTCAAAAACTCGTGAACAACCTTAAAACTTCCTAGGGTGTCTCTTGTCTCATCAAGTTTAGAGTTTTGCTTGCCCGCCGAAGCTTTAGCGAAGGCGGGGTCATTTGGTTTTTTGTTTTCATTGGAAATTGAAAATTGGAAATTGGAAATTCCACTTGCTTCTTTGTTTGTCTCGCTATGGCTTGGATCGTATAGATACGAGCTATCGTGATTGATACATCCCACAGTAAGTCCGAGCAAGTGGTAAATCTGTCCCATCCAGGCCGTATCGCGGCGGGATAGGTAGTCATTCACGGTTACGATGTGAACTCCTTGTCCGGCAAGCGCGTTCAAATATGCCGGCAATGTGGCAACTAAAGTTTTCCCTTCACCAGTTTTCATTTCGGCAATCTTGCCCTGATGCAAAACAATGCCGCCCATCAACTGAACGTCAAAATGCCGCTGGTTAAGCGTCCGTTTGGCCGCTTCGCGAACCGCCGCAAATGCTTCGGGCAGAATATCGTCCAACGACTCAATGGCTCCGTCATTGAGTCGTTCATTGAGTCGTTGACGAAATTCTCCCGTTTTCGCCTTTAACTCCTCGTCTGACAGTTTCTCAAATTCCGGCTCAAGCGAATTTATCCGGTCTATGACCGGCTGAAGCGACTTAATATACCTAGCATTAGCGTCCCCGAATACTTTACCTAGTATTGACATAAATACCTGTTTATTATAGGTTATCAGCGGATTTATTACAAATAAAGGGCAGCGTGTGCTTCCTAAAATTAAAAAGGCGTCTGTACTTTTTTATCTACTTTTTATTGTAACGCTAAAGTCCGTTTTGTTTCTGGTGTTTTTCTTAAGTATTTTCTTCTCTTAAATCTTTGAGCAAATTTTCCAAAAAATTGACACAGAACTAAAGCCGTGCTATCATAAGGCACGGTTTTTGGTTCGTTCAAAAGGGAGGTTATTGTGGAGTTTGCTGCCGTTCAAGAAGTCAAAGAGTGCAAATCACAGGATGATGTGAATGAATTACTACGCCAGGGAAATTGGAAGTTACTGGCGGTAAAAGTTGAAAAGGTTAAAAAACCAGTTGGGAAAGAGAGGGTGGGAGTAGATGCAGTTTCTGACTGGGCTAATGGCCAAAGATGGTGGGATAGATATGAGATTAAGTACGAAGAATGCTTAGAATCTACTTATGTACTGGGTAGGTTATAAAATCTGTTTTCCTTGCCGACTATGTCGGCTTTTTCTTTTTATCCCCAATATCTCTGGAAACGCTAGGAGTCAGTTGTCGTGATAATTTTCTTGAAAAAGAAGATATGCAAATTCCCGGCAAAGTAGTAAATATTTGGTATTCAAAAAACACTAAAGTTGTACAGGTGAAGATAGATCTGGGCCTGGAAACATCAAGAGGAAACAGGTATATTCAAGGTCTTTTCGAATTTACTGATGAATATTTTGGAACCCTAGACCCTAAGCATGGAGATTGCGTATCGGTTTGGGCAGGCCTTTACAAGCATGGGGAAACAGTTATTTATACAAATCGCAATCTTACTCCTGGCCCTACCCAATGTGAGTGATTAGCGCGGCATTTCTGCCGCTCTGTGTCCGCCGAAGCTTTATGTGAAGGCGGATTTTATTTCCTGGTTTTTCTTGAGAGATCCACTTTTTTGCTTTTAAACTTTTGGATTTGTCTTTGAAGTTCATTCTTTACATCAACAATCGCGTTGCGCAGATCCTCATGCTGGCAAGTTGCCCGCAAGAGTTGACCGCCCAGTTTTAAGTTAACCTCGGCATAGAATATTCTACCGGAACGATGATGTTTTGACGGCAACCCGATTTCAACCCTTGCTTCCATTGGCTCGCCGAAGCCTTGTCGCTGACGCTCCATAGCTTTAGCGACGGAGCGGCGAAGGCGGCTAGGGCCTCCGCCTAAAAATTTTTCCAATCCCCCTATTTTGTCCTCAATAAAAACTTCCAAGGGCCCGTCAAGGGAAATATTTTTAGTCGTTATGATTAATTTCATACAATAATCCTAATTTTAAATTCTAAAAATTGCAAATTGAAAATTCATTAAAAATTAAATGAGTTATGCACAAAAAATTCTGTACAAGAATTTTTTGTAAGCGTAAATTTAAATTATGAACGGAAACGGCAATGGGTATCAGGAAAAACCCAAACATAAATTTTTATTTGTATCGTGGGAAGCGTTGAGCGGAGATTTGGCGTGGAAAATAAAAAATGAGGGACACGAGGTCAAGTGCTACATAAAAGATTCCACCGACGAATACGACGGACTCATTGAAAAAATAGACGACTGGAAAAAATATGTTGAGTGGGCCGATGTAGTTGTCTTTGACGATGTCGGATTCGGCAAAGAAGCTGAAGCCTTGCGCAAGGCAGGTAAAGCCGTCGTCGGAGGAAGCATTTACACCGACCGCCTCGAAGAAGAGCGAGAGTTCGGCCAATCGGAAATGAAACGACTCGGCATGTTGACTTTGCCTTCTTGGGACTTTGACGACTACGACAAAGCGCTCCAGTTCATAAAAGAAAACCCCGGACGATATGTATATAAGCCATCGAGTTTTACATCGATTAATTTATTTCTGACAGGCGACTTGAAAAAAGGACTGTCGTTCACCGGCAAGGAAGAAGACGGAAAAGACTTATACGAAATAATCGAACAGAACAAAAAAGTCCTAAGCCGGAAAGTAAAACAGTTCCAGCTGCAAAAATATGTAAACGGCGTGGAAGTCGGGGCATCGGCATTTTTCAACGGAGAGAAATTTATTACCCCGATATTGGTTGCCTTTGAACATAAGCGTCTTTTCCCGGGAGAACTTGGTTCTATGACGGGAGAAATGGGCACATCCATGTTCTGGTCTGAGCCGAACAAATTATTTAAAGAAACAACGGGCAGGATGGAAGAAGACCTTAAAAAATCCGGTTATGTCGGTTACATAGACATTAACTGCATAGTCAACGGGAGAGGAATTTACCCTCTTGAATTTACATGCCGATTCGGTTATCCGACGATCAGCATTCAACAGGAAGGAACATTGAGCGAATGGGGTGAATTTTTATATGCTCTAGCCAACCACAAAGACTACCAGCTTAGAACTAAACGAGGATTTCAGATAGGAGTCGTCTGCGTGGTACCGCCATTCCCCTATCATGATCCGACCCAGATGGAAATATACAAAGACCTGTCAATCCTTTTTAAAAAGCCGGGCCTGGAAGGCATCCACCTTGGCGATGTAAAAGTAATCGACAACATCTGGCGGGTTGCCGGAAACAGCGCTTATGTCTTGATTGTCACAGGAAGCGGATCAACCATGGAAGAGGCCCGCAAACAGGCCTACTTGAGGATAGAGAATGTAATCTTAGTTAACATGTTCTACCGCACTGATATCGGAGCGGGCTGGGGAGAAGATAGCGACAAGCTCCAGACTTGGGGGTATTTATATTAGGATATGTTTTGTCCTCGCCATCAGGGAGTGGATTTTTGTTTTAATGAGAGAGAAGCCGAAATATTTTTGAAAAATCATATCTAATTTTTCGCGAAGATTTTTTGTATTCCGCATTGATACATATTCCTGAATCGTATCAGGTTCCACCAGAACATACGCATTCGCCTCATCAATGGCAACATCATCACAATAGCCCATCCGACGCAGTCCTTTGTTTATTGATCCGATATTGTATTCCTTTATACATCTCTCAACTTCTTTGCGATAGTCCGGATTAACATAAATAGCGCCGTGAGCAAATTCGTGTTTAACCGTTTCGGTAAAATATTCGGCACCGGGAGTAACTCCAATCACATAAAAGTCACCTCGGGCATCTTTGCAAATATCCAACAAGTTCTGCTCCAACGGCGTTAAGGGGTCGAACCGGCCAGACCTAAAAGGCTCAATAGCCCTGGATGGGATATTAAACCCGTACCAGTCTTTAGTATATGTAAAAGCGCCGTATTTTAAGGCGTACCAGTGGGCAAAATCATCAACGGTAAAAACCCGGCCTTTGAATTCCGGAGATTCATAATACTCCTGAAACCTCATAAACATCCCAGCTAGAACTTGACGACTTGATGATTCTATTAGGTAAATTGGGGCGAGATTCATTTGTCCATCTTGGCAGAATTTTTTTAGGACGCAAGTTGACTGAAATCAACAAAATCAGTCTATTTTTGAATTGAAAATGTGTCCGTTTTTCTTTCGATAGTTGGCCCAAATTGCATTTTGAACCACAACCCCCCGCTCTCAGATCCTTGCATATCCAATTCTTTATAACCTGCCCGTTTTATCCACGCTAAATCTTCAAGCCACAAAATCAGTCCCAAGTCTTTTATAGAATAATCATGAATACCTATAATACCAGCAAACCTTCGAGAGTCATTCACAACTTCATAACCAGCATTAAAACCTACTGGTCTCCCGTCTACAATTAAAATTCTTGCCGTTTTAAAACCCCTGAAACAATTATCTACTGCGTTGTGATACCAGAAATCATAGACATAATTTGCTTCTTCCTTAAACAATGCGGCTTTTTTCCAATCGTTTATTATGGTGTGGAGAAAATCGCTATGGGTTTTTTCAAAATTAACAACTTCCATTTTGTGCTCACGATTAAACTTGTTTCGGGCGTTTCTGATGTCTTTAAAGTGACCGCCAAGCAAGGTGGGATCAAATCGTTCCATGTCCAAAACCGGCCAATCTAAAGAATAGTCTATTTTGCCCAAAACTATTTCATTCTTCTCCTTCAACAACGAGTAAATACTGTCGGATATATAATTGCACCAAATTTTATTTATTCCTTCCCTAAATCCGAACTTAGCAAATTCAGTTATTTTATCGGTACTTGAATTTTTATCACACAGGGGGTCAGACCATATTTGCCACTCGCCAGGATAACTATGAAACAATACTCCGGTACCATCTTCAAATTCAGCAAAGGCCGGTTTTCCATCTGGCCCATTAAGGGCAACGGCAAACCAATTTAAATTATGGTCTGATGTCCAGCCATACTTATCAATACACGCTTGAATCCTGTCTCTTTCACTATTTATATCCTCTACTATCTTCATAGCCCGCGAGAATTTAAAATTTAAAAATCAAAATGAAAAATTACAATGTAAAATCTAAAATTTTCTGATTTCTGACTATTTTTACATTTTGAACTGTCATTTTACACTTTGATATTTACATTTTACATTACAACTCACCTTATAATATCTACTCCAGTTTTATAATTATTGAGCTCTAAATCATTTATTATAAATATCGCTCCCCAGTCACGGCCGGAGGCATCCCATTGCTGGGGAGTGATGTTGAGCCAATGTTTTGTGCCATCGGGCCAAACGGCATAGACCTGTTCTTCGTTCACATATCTGACATAGTTTGCGGTTGTATATGAGTGAAATGTTGCCTCGTCAACTTCTATCGCTTTTACCGCGTCAAGATGGCCGTATAAGGCAATTATTTCCGGCCTTAAGTATCTCTTGTATTTGCCCTCAATGACATAAGTTTCATTCTCTGTCGCTTTTTTGATAAGGACTCCGTCTTTTAATACTGAACCGAAGTCAACCCCGAGCATCTTTTCTTCGAATTTCACGGTTAAAGTTAAAAATGATGAAATTTCTTCTTTTCCAAAATCAGATATCTTTCTGTCGTTGATAGGAAAAATAAAGAAGTATTGGAGGCCTCCCGGATCGGTCACATAGAAATCTTTATCTAAAATACTGAATCGTCCTAAATTATCAGCATAAGCAAATTTGGAGTTAAAAGCCGGAGAAAGCTTGATTGCTTTGTTGTTAGAAAGAGAGCCACCTACTAAAAATTTGTGGCCATATACCTGCCAGGGCTTAAGTGAATAATCAAAAACGGACGATTCTGAACCAGAAAGTATCGTCAAACGCTGAGGAGTTGCCTTGAAATTTTTGAGGCCAGGTTTTGAATAACTAAATTCGGAATTAATCGAACTGTCATTAATGTAACTTGCCGCCAGCCAACCGCTGAAAGTATCGATAAATCTGTTGCTGTCACCCCTACTAGCAAGTATGCTGTTCATCGACGGGATACCCGCTAAGTTAGTCTGAAGAGTTTCCCTCAAAAAATCGGGGCCATATTGATCTGACACATATTCAGCAAATAAAGCCACCAGAGAATAATCTAAAGATACATTGGGCCACTCGGTCAAACTGTCAGAGGAATTATCGAAAAAAGTTTGAGCCCTTCTTTCAATGTTTGAATTGTAAAAAATATTGTTATAACCGACTAACGAAATAGAATATTCCGACCGCAATTCATTCAGCCACACATCTTCGGTCGTATCTCTCAATATTTCTTTTTGGTTAAAAGAAATAAGGTGCTGAAACTCATGGGCAAGAAAAATTTTCTCATACGAACCGCCGATGGAATCAGCGCTGACTACAATCATTTCTCTTTCATTGGAATCGGGGGCCAATGTCTTTGAGTAACCGTTTGATGTGCTGAAATATCCGCCATTGCCCGACTTTAATTGTTCCAACAATATGGTTATGCGATTGTCGTCGTCCACTCCCGGTTTGGGCTCTTGTCCCCAGAAAGTAGTCTGGCTCGGGTATATGTCGGTATCAAAGTCACTGGCAAGCTGTTGCATTCCCGCCAATAAATCACTGCGCCCGATATGCCCGATATCATTCCAATAATCGTCGTCGACATAAAAATACGCATGCTCGCTTATGAGTCTCAATGTTGCGGGCATTGACTTGCGGGCAAATTTATCGAAGGTTTCGTTGGTCTTAAAAACTTGGCCCTGCCCGATAACATCGGCAGAAACAACAGAAAATACAAAAAACGGCACAGTTAGTACCGCAAATAAAATTATCGATAATTTTTTATTACTGAACATTGTTACTATTGTAACATAGAAGTCGGATTATAAAATCCCGTCGAGGCGGGATTATTAGATTTCTTTTTTCTTGGCTAAAATTATTTCCTTGTCATGTCGTGAAACGTCCTCAACGGTAAGATTTTGAATTGATAGAAGGTCGGTATTGTAATTCCACAATGCGTTAAAAAACTGGCCAGTCTTCAGCAAAAGGTATTTGCGCATTCCAAAAACAGATTTGGATAACCCCTCGACTGACATCATAAAGGCTCTCAAATCCTTAGGAAAACAGTATCCGCCAAATCCTCTATAAGAACCATGCCTCACATCAAGCCAGGCTGGTCCTATTCTCGGATCAGCGCCAAGAGCCTCTCTTACATTTTCGTAATTGACATTTAGCTTATATCCCGGAGCAGACTCTAACCCCTCACAAATATCACAAATCATATTGCCAAAAGATACCTTCATCGCACCAAATACATTTGAAGCATATTTAATTACTTCCGCTTCGGTTGCAGTATGCCCTCTAACTTTATATGTGGAAGCCAGCCACGGACTTTGATAGTACGAAACCGGCAACAAATTTAATACTGCCAAAGCAACATCTCTGCTTTTTTCGGTATAACCGACAATCTGTCGAACCGGCTTTAAAAAATCCTCCCATGCTTGTGATTCTGTAAGAAATTCCGGATTAAACAAAAACTTATGCTGGGAATGTTTTTTCTGAAGACCTTCGGTCGTGCCCGGCGGTACGGTTGATTTGATAACAATGATTTTCCCTCCCTTCACTCCGGCAACCACACTTTCAACGATAGATATATTGCAACTGCCATCCGGATTGGGCGGAGTGGGAACAGACACAAAAATAATGTCTGCCAAATTATAATCGTCAAAATATCCCTTTGTAGGATCGGCATCATAACAGAACAGACCAGTTCCACGCTGAAATCCTCTTTTTTCTACAAACCATCTTCGTATGGGTTCGCCCACCATTCCCAAACCGATTATCCCAATTTTCAAGTTTCTAGTCGTTTCAACCATTGAAATTCCCTTCAGTTTTAGAGAGAATAATACCATGTGTTAATAATTTATCTACTTTGACATAATTGTATTTTTAATGTATTGTTTGGCAACTAGCATATGAAGAAATTCTTACTATTTATATCCGACCTCGCCGTACTTTTCGGCTCTCTTTTATTAACCCTTTATTTGAGATACGGACAGACGTTTTCCGAAAAACTGGAATTCCACCTTGCGCCTTTTTCATTAATTTTTGCCGTTTGGCTAATTGTTTTTTATATTGCCAACTTATACGAGCCGGCAACCCTGAGAAACAACATCCATTTTTATTCTGCCCTTCTTCAAGCAATCATTATCTCATCAGTAGTTTCCCTCACGCTCTTTTATCTGGTCCCTCTTTTTAAAATCGCCCCCAAAACAAACTTTGCCATTTTTGCGGCAATTTTTACCGGATTAGAATTTAGCGCAAGATTCGGCTTTAACAGAATATTCGAGAAAAAATTCAAAAAAACCGTCCTCATTGTGGGACTAAACAGACAAGCATTCGAATTGGCTCAATTTATTAAAAACAATCCCCAACTTGGTTATGAACTTAAATGCGTTGTTGACCTCACACCCAACCAGCCGGATGATCCGCCAACTGGCGGAGAAGAGGAATTTAAAAAATTCGGTATAATTCAGGGCTTGGATAACCTAGAAAAACAAATCAAAGAAGAAAAAATAGACGCAATAGTGATAAGCCCGGAAGCATATCAAAATCCCGAAACAATAAACATTTTCTACAAGTCCCTCGAACAGAAAATTTCTTTCTTCAACTTGGCATCATTCTACGAACGGCTCACCGGCAAAGTGCCTCTGGGCGCCATAAACCAAATCTGGTTTTTGGAAAATCTAAGCGAGGGCAAAAAAAGAGGCTACGAAATCGCCAAAAGGTTTTTTGATACGGTGTTCGCGGTTATAATCGGAATAGTTTCTTTAATTTTTTATCCCTTGATAGCGCTTGTAATTAAAATAAGCTCCCCGGGGCCAATATTTTATAGACAACGAAGGTTCGGACAAGCAGGCAAAACTTTTGAGATAGTAAAATTCAGAACAATGCGCCGGGATGCGGAAAAGGAAACGGGCGCCGTCTGGGCCGCAGAGAACGATCCCAGGATAACAAAAGTAGGCAACATTTTAAGAAAAACCCGCCTGGACGAGATCCCCCAGGTTTGGAATATATTGAAAGGCGAAATGTCTTTCGTGGGGCCTCGCGCCGAACGACCTGAATTTCACAATAAATTACAAAAAGATGTGCCGTTTTATGAAGAGAGGTATTTGATAAAACCAGGCCTTACCGGCTGGGCACAGATAAATTTCCACTACGGTTCGTCTGTAAGCGACGCCGCAGAAAAATTAAAATACGACCTATATTACATAAAAAACAGGTCTCTTCTCTTAGATCTGGGCATCATCCTCAAAACTATTCGCATTGCCGCAGGACAAGCCGGGAGGTGAAAATCGCGCCCTTAGCGTTCTAATCTCTAAATCCTAATTTCTAATCTCTAATAATCTCAAAATCCTAATTTTCAAAATTTCCGCCAGAGGCGGATCTGCCTCCGGCATGACAAAATGTTTTGGATTTTGATATTTGATATTGTTTAGAGTTTAGGGTTTAGAATTTAGGATTTTATCTTTAATCTCCACGGTAACCAAACCGCTTCCCAAATTATCTTGGACGACATTTTTGACTGGCCTTCTCTACGCTCGCTAAATAATATGGGGTACTCGACGGCGCTACAACCAGCCTTGATAAGACGATATTTAAGTTCCACCAAAAAAGCATAGCCATCCGAACTTATTTCGTCCAAATTTATTTTCCTCAAAACATCCGCCCGATAAGCATTGAAGCCAGTCGTAGCATCCATAACAGGAAAACCTAGAATTATTTTGACATAAAAATTGGCAAACCTACTTAATATTTGTCTAAAAAAACTCCAATTCTTAACTCCCCCGCCTTGAACATAACGGGAACCGATAGAAATATCGTAATTATCCAGATCTTTGAGCAGGGCAGGTACAATGTTAAAATCATGCGAAAAATCGGCATCCATGGTCACAAGGAATTCGTAATTCTTATCAAGAACCCATTTGAGTCCGTCTATACTTGAACGCCCGTAGCCAAAATCTTCCAACCGCTTTAGAATAAAGAGGTTATTATAATTCTGTCTTAATCCTTCAACCAATTCCTGCGTACCGTCATTTGAATTATCGTCAACAACCAAAACTGAAATATCCGGCATCAAGCCAAAAATCGCCGGAATTAGTTTCTCAAGATTTTCCTTTTCGTTAAGAGTTGGTATTAGAATGATTGATCGGTCATGCATTGTTCTTGTGCCTGAAATTGGTTCAGCGGTTATTTTAATTTTTTTATTAAGTAAGTGAATGAGATAATATGACTTACCGAAAACCATATCGTAACCATTACGACGCTTCCCCACAAGCCATAATTTTTAATAAGCCACAACCCGAGAGGAACACCACCGGCCAGAATTAATGAATTGATTATAATAGAAACCTTGACCTTATTGATCGCACGCCACATCGGACCCAAACCAACTCCTATGCCGAACAAGGAACCGTAGGCGATAAGTCCGAAAATATATTTAATGCTGGGGAGATAGCTTTCACCGTAAAGAATTCTAAACACAACAGGCGAGACAATCGCCACCCCAAAAGACAATACGGCTGAAAGAGCCAAAGAATACAGGGATATTTTTTTAAAATTTCTGTACAGTAATTCCCTATCCTGTATCTGAATTTTTGGAAACTCAACATTTAAAAGTATTGAAATCGGGCCAAGCAAACTTAGAGCAAGATTAGTATAGCCGAAAGCCAGTTTAAAAAACGACACCTCGGAAGAAGTAACATAGATGCCCGTGAGAATAACCGGCAGAGCCATGTATACATTACCCATATTCCTGTCCAAAGCCACCCAGAAAGTAAACCCAAAATATTTCTTGATATCTACTGTTTTGGCAATGTGAACAAGACGGCCCAAGCCGGGAAACAACGGTTCACTTTGAGCAAACTTAATGAAAAAGACGGAGCAGGCGATAAAAATAATGACGGCCCCCGCCAGTTGGCCGCCGATTGCGCCTAAAACGCCGAAACCCAAAAGAACAAAACTTAAAGATAACGCATATCTTAACGACTGATCAGACAAAAGCAAAGCGGCAAGAGACTTAACCCTTCCGGTAACCTGAAAAGATGAATACGTGAGAGTGAATAAAAACGAGGATAAAATAGCGGCAACCACCACAATGGCGGCATAAATTCCAATTAAAGAATCACCGTACAGCCTGTCGGCTATAGTCGGTAAAAAGGCAGAAACGGCAACAACCACCAAGGCAGCAAAGAAAGTTATTTTTAGCATGAATCCCAGGATATTTTCCACCTCCGTCCCATCCCCCTTAGCGTAAGCCCTGCCAAGCAAACTGGACACCGCCTCTTGTATACCCATGCCCAATATCAGACTGGTCATACTGGCCATGCCTATTGCAAGCGAATAAACGCCGAAAAGTTCCGGCTGAAGCAACCGGGCAATAATAATCCCAATACCAGCTTGAATTATATTTCCGGCAAAACTCCCCGCCTGAAGAGTGGCAACATTGCGTATGAACAGGTGCTGTTTTAAACTCCAAATTTTGTTTTTAATTTTGTTCAATTTAATCTTTTCTTATTGGAAAATAAGGACAAGACAATTGTTGCCCAGAACGGTAAAAGGTAAATAAAGATATTAGACCAAAATTCTTGGCCGAAATAATTCCAAATAGGAAGAAAAACAAAGAAAGAGTCGACAAGAACCAGCCACATAAGCCAGCGGTATTTCAGCAAATAACTGACCGAAGCCAAAGCAAACAAAGTCGTCATCGGCAGAAGGTATTTTGAGAAAGAAAAGGTTAAACTGCCGACGAGCAGAAAATTTAAAATTATCGCCGCAATGCTTTCTTTTCTCAACCGCAGGCTCTTGTTAAACCATAACGCACAAGCACCCAACATGATAACAATCGGCGAAATCATTATCTTGCGGAAGTGCAAAAGTAAATTAGCACCGACTCTTAAAAACCCTTTGATGCCGGGTACAAAACTTTCAATTAAAGGGGGTGGATTACCGGCATCAAAATTACCTTCATAAGAATTAATAGCGGCATTGTTTACTAAATGGCCGGTTTGATAAAAACTTGCTCCCAGATAAGCCCCGCCAATAGCCAAAGCAATAACAACCCACATCAATTTAAGGGCGCCGAATCTCGTTACATTAATACTTAATAATCTTAATTTAGTTAGTTTAAACTGCGGCCAAAAATCTTTTACGAACAACGGGAGCAAAGTTAAGGCAAACGGCTTTACTATTCCCCCTACCCCCCAAACTATCGGCGTCCAGGCTTTTTTATTAATAGCGGTATAAATTATTAGGAGAATAAAAAACAAAAGAGCCGCTTCCTGAAATCCTCGCATCATTGTTGTATACGGGTAAGGGGTAAGCAAAAATAAAATTAAAAAATAATATCCCGCCCTTCTACTATCATAAAAATCCCTGCCGACCAAATACGCCAGCGGAACGGAAAGCAGAGAAAATATCATTGAAGCAATAATTATAGAGTTATGCGAACCGGTCAACCAAAATACCGGCACCGCAAAAAAAGATAATCCCTGGAAGCCGTAAAATGACTTGAAATCGAGCTTCCCTCGTGATAGCGACTCGGCAAAACCCTCATAATGGAAACCGTCATCCATCATAACCGGAGTTGCTGCGATAAAATAAGCTGCCGTTAAAACAACGACAAAAATTATAACTTTGCTTTCAACGCTAAACATTAAAATAGGGTATAAATAAGCGGCCCAAAAACAGATGTCTCAGCAAAAACAATTAAAAAACCAAGGAGGATAAGAAAAACTATTATCGGTGTTATCCACCATTTTTTTCTTATCTTCATATATAACCAGAGCTCTTTAAAAATTCCCATTTTGATTTCTTAAAAATTCAGACAAATAATCGCTGATACCCTCGGCTATAATTGACTGGCCGTGATTGTTGGGGTGACCATCTAAGGGATAGTATCCAACTTTATCCGGATTAATTCTAGCCCAATCTACAAAATACGGCAACAAATCAACGAAATTTATATTTTCTTTCTCTAAAAACGACATCAGCCCCCGCTGCAGTTTTAACTCATCAGAGTTTCCGTCTTTATTATAAACTTGCCCGGCTGACGGCAAAATCGCGACGACAAAAGACACGCCATTGCCATCAGCCAATTCTTCAATATTTTTTACCAATGCAGTCGTACGGTCAAGTTGTTTTTTGATATCAACCCGGCTGTCTTTCTCGCTATCTATCCCACTGATTATATCCGTATCATTCTTATTTTTTAGCAGATAAGCCAGCACCTTATTTTTTGATTTTTTCCTTAAAATAAATCTCCAGACAGAGAAGTGGTTTCTGGCAAAGAGCTTGATTTGATTTTTTAATTCCCGATATTTCGAAAAGGAAGCATCAGGATCGATATTTCCACTCATATTATCCGAGAAATCGTTGCCGGTAAAAAACCCCAGAACCACAATATCCGGATTAAATTTCAGCCCCTTATCCTTCAAAACATAGTACTCTCTTTGCGTACCATAACCAGCTATGCCCATATTTAAGACTTCAAAATTGGTGTTTCTAAAGTTACTCTTCAGGCCATCTTCCAGCAACCGAGAATAAGATTCTTCTTCGGACACCTGAAATGCCTCAGTAAGAGAGTCGCCTATGGTTAAAATACGAACAATATTTTCTGGTTTTACATAACTATAGTCCCGACCGATAAAACCGTCTTTATTTATCCTAACTTTAACCGAAAATTCTTCACCTCTGGAATAGCCGTTCTTGTTCGGAACATGGACCCAGCCGAGAACCGAATCCTGCATAATAAGATTATCGCTTTCTGTCCCAAGGGTTCTGACCACAATCTCCGATAAAATAAAAAGGGATATAAAAGTACAGCAAGCTATGGTCGGTCCCATTAAAATTTTCTTGATATTAGTCAACATCCGGACTTATTTCTGGTTTTACAAAAGGATATTTTTGAGAGATAACTTTTTTATCTAAAACGAAGTTCCCTAAAATTAAATAATCAATATCTGTTTTTATAAAAGTATTAAAAGCGTCTTCTGGAGTACAAACTATCGGCTCGCCTCTAATGTTGAAGGAGGTATTGATCAGGACAGGGCAACCGGTTAAGTGTCCAAATTCTTCTAAAAGACCATGGTACAATGAATCTGATCTGTTGCTTACTGTCTGAAGCCGAGCTGTTTTGTCTACGTGGGTCACCGCCGGAATATTATCCGTTTTTACTCCAGCCACAAAAAGCATATATGGACTGGGAAATGGAAAGTCAAAAAATTCCGATACATATTCTTCCATAACACTTGGGGCAAAGGGCCGGAAGCTTTCTCTAAATTTTATTTTTAAATTTACCCTCTGCCAATTTCCTTTATTCCTCGGATCAGCCAAGATAGACCGATTGCCTAATGCCCTTGGCCCCCATTCCATCCGCCCCTGAAACCAACCAACAACATTCTGTTTGTTAATCAAAGCGGCCACTGTTTTTAAAAGCTGACCATGGTCCATGAACTCGTATTCCACTTTTTTTTTATCTAAAAATTCTTTTATTTCTTTATTGGAAAATTTAGGCCCCCAGCTAGCATGCTCCATTACGAAATTTCTTTCATTTTTAAATACCTGGTGCCAAACATAATAAGCCGCCCCCAAGGCGCCGCCAGCGTCACCTGCCGCCGGTTGGATAAAAATATTTTTAAAAGGGGTGTTTTTTAAAATTTGAGAGTTGGCAACGCAATTCAGGGCCACCCCCCCAGCCAAGCAAAGAGAGTCTATATTGGTCTCCTTATATACATAGTTAGCCATCATTACTATAATATCGTTAGTGACTTTCTGTATACTGGCGGCGAGATCTTTGTGGAATTGTTCTAATTTATCATCGGGGGCTCTTTTCGGTCGGCCGAAAATGTTTTTAAACTTAGCCTCAATATCTCCCATTTCGTAAAAACTTTTAAAGATAGCTCGGTCAAGCTTAAAGCTTCCATCGGGGAATATGCTGATTAGTCTGCGTATTTTATCTTCATAAATTGGTTCACCATAAGGAGCCAGACCCATAACCTTATATTCTCCGCTGTTTGGCTTAAAACCAAGATAATATGTAAAGAAACTATAAAATAACCCCAACGAGTCCGGATAATTTATCTCCCTGATTATGTCTATTTTATTGTCACGCCCTAGTCCAAAAGCGGTCGTCGCCCATTCACCAACGCCATCCACAGTTAAAATTGCCGCCCCCTTGAACGGGGACACAAAAAAGGCACTTGCAGCATGGGACATATGGTGTTCAGAAAAATAGACTGGTCCCTTATAATTCAATTCTTTTTTTATCTTATTTTTAATCCACAATTTGTCTTTTAGCCAAATTGGCATAGCCCGAATAAACATTTTATAATCCTGCGGCCAGGATTTAATAAAACTTTCGACAATCCTTTCAAATTTTAATAAGGGCTTATCATAAAAACCGACACAAGAAACATCCTTAATGTTTATACCCTCATATGCCAGGCAAAATTTAATCGCATTGGCAGGAAACGATTCATCGTGTTTTTTGCGAGTAAACCTTTCTTCTTGCGCAGCAGCAATTAATTGTCCGTTCTTTATCAAGACGGCGGCAGAATCATGGTAGTAGCAAGAAATCCCCAAAATATAAATGTCGTTTACCATAAATTTAATTTCTTACCTTTCAGTTTGCTCAAACCATTTAACCCGACCAAACTAAATATCGGTTCCACTATAATACGGAATCCGGCCGAAGCCATAATACCGGAAAAAAAGGAAAAATATAACAACAAAAGAAAGAAAAAAAATAATATTGACTTCGTTATTATATCTTCTTTAAAAAAACATAATGCAGATAAAATTAAGCCAACGAACAGGGCCGCTAGAAATAGTCTTTCAATCGCAACTAAGTACGGAAAGGTATTTTTTTCTTTGAAAGTTATAATCTTATAGATATTTACGTCAGAGCGACTGCTACGGCTAAAATCGTTATACCAATATCTGATTCCGTCCCGCAAAAAAAACTTTGCCATATTCTTAACCCTGGAAACAAGAAAGTAAGCCGGAAAAGCAGAAAAATAGTAGCGGGAACGCGACATAAGAATATCCCCCTGTGCAAATTTCATGTAATCCTGAAAATTAGAGACACTTGAGTGGCTACCTATCTCTGCTTTAAGAATGCCGCCGGCTTCTTCATACGAGATGTCGTTGGCAAGAGCATAAGCGTCGGGAACATCGTAAAAATATAACTGGTAAGGAGTTATTGACGAGAGTTTAAAATGCCCAAATAAATTATAGTTTCTAATTAACCACGGGGTTAAAATAGCGGCAAATGTTGCGCACATTATAAAACCTAGTTTTAAAAATTGCTTTAGACTCAGATTAATTCGTTTAAAATAAACAGAACAAGCCAGAGATAAAATAAAAACCGGAACAATATATTGGGCAATAGGCCGAGTAAGAGCCAACACTGGCAGTAAAATTGAGGTTAGTAGAAAATATTTATTCCGTTGGTTTTTCAAAAATTGGACCCAGCTCCAAATTGACAAAATCAACAAAGACAAGAAAAGAGTTTGTGTAAGAAATTTGACTGAAACATTAAGAGAAAAGGGGGCAAACAAAAAAATGCCAGCATTCCAAAGCGCTATTTTACGGCTAAAGTATTCTCTTCCGATCAAATATAAAAAATAGGCCGACAAAACGATCAAAACCGATTGAATGACTAATGCGGCCTGATAAGAACCAAATAAAAATCTGACCAGAAACAAAAACCCTGGATAAATGGGGGTGCGAAAAGAATTAGGCTGAAACGGCGCGGATTTGTCCCATGTAAATCCATGGCCAAGTCGGAGGTTTTCCGCTAAAGCCAAGTATTCCGCCGAATCCCCATCATGGAAAAGGCGGTGATCGTCATCAAAAAACATTATCAGACCAAGCCGAACCAACAACCCTAAGACCAAGATCGCAAATAATATCTTTTTTTCAGAACGAATGTTCATGAGAATCGGGAGCAAGTTTATCTTTTAGTTTCCAGTTAGTGTTGGGGGTCTTTTTCTGTTTAACAAACAGTGAGAGCAATTTAAATACAGGAATTACGGTAAAATAAAAAACGGTTAGTATAATCTTTGTATTTATTCTGCCAATGAAATTGGCAAATTTTTTATAGAAATCAAATATTTTCGTCCACATCAAAATCTAAATTAGACCTAAAAAGCGGCCATCTTTTCAGAATTTGCATTTCACATATCCTCTTAATTCTTAAACACTTACTGAAAACAAAAAATGTCGGTTTCCATCCGATACTTTTCAAGAAAATAAGCCAATGGTTGGCACACCTCCCCCTCCAGATATTAAGGGAAATAAGTTTCATATTTTATATTAAATCACATTCTGTCATTAAAAACCATGAGAATTTATTAAACCTTATTCGACTAAATTAAAAGACCCTCCAAATTTGATTTGGAGGGGCAAGTGTCAATTCCAGGGGATTTGGCTAACAGTCAAGAACCCACAACATTCCAAATGCCAACCCAGAAAATATCAGCATCCCCAAAAAAACTCCTGCAACGCTGATCGTGCTTAGTCCTGCAATAGCTCCGCACATTCCACAAAAAGTCAAAAGTCTTGTTCTGAACTCCACCTTCTCTCCTTCTTTCTTTGGTTTGTGATTTGGCCAAAATTGACCGCTTATTAGTATAAGCACATAACCAAAATAAGTCAATATTGCTAATGGGCAGGAAAATATCTATTCTAAAATTCAATGGCGAAAACAAAAAACAAGACCGCTTTAATTTTCGGTATCACCGGTCAAGACGGTTCGTATTTAGCTGAAATCCTTTTGAAAAAGGGATATGTTGTGCATGGCGTCGTGAGACGGGCTTCAACTTTTAACACAGCAAGAATAAATCATCTCTATCAGGATCCACACAATAAAAGCAGGAAACTTTTTCTGCACCACGGAGACCTTGCCGACGCTGGCACAATAAGAAAAATAATTAATAAAGTTAAACCGGAAGAGGTCTACAACCTTGCCGCACAATCGCATGTTAAAGTCTCGTTTGAAATTCCTGAATACACAATGGACATTACCGGTAACGGGGCGTTGAGAATTCTTGAAGCACTAAGGGATTTCCAAACAGAAACAGGGGGAAAAGTTAAATTCTACCAAGCATCATCTTCGGAAATGTTTGGCGCAGCTCCCCCGCCCCAAAATGAAAAGACGCCATTCATACCCCAAAGCCCCTACGGCGCAGCCAAGGTTTTCGCTCACAATATGACGAACCTCTACCGCGATGCTTATGGACTTTTTGCTGTAAGTGGAATACTTTTCAATCACGAATCACCACGACGAGGGGAAACATTCGTAACACGAAAAATCACCCGTGGCATTGCCAGAATAAAAGCCGGTTTGGACAAAAAATTATACCTCGGCAACCTGGACGCTAAGAGAGATTGGGGACATTCCCCTGAATTCTGCGAAGCCATGTGGCTAATGATGCAACAGCCCAAGCCAAATGACTTCGTTATCGGCACAGGCGAGACGCACACTGTGAGAGAATTCGTTGAACTGGCTTTTAAAGAAGCCGGTTTGGGTAGTTGGAAAAAATATGTTGAAATTGATCCTCAATACTACAGGCCAGCTGAAGTAAATATTTTAGTCGCCGATACCAGAAAGGCAAAAAAAGTATTGAAGTGGCAACCAAAAACCAAATTCAAAGACCTTGTGAAAATAATGGTCTGGAATGACATTAACGAATTTAAAGTTAAAAATTAAAAGAGTAAAGTTAAAAGTCAAGGTTTTAATTTAAAGATTTTAAAAACTTATAATTTAAAACTCTAATTTTACACTTTCTATTTTAAATTTGAAAAATTTTTCAAACAAAAAATTTTTAGTTACTGGCGGAGCCGGGTTTTTGGGCTCTTTTGTAATACAGAAGTTATTGGACAAAGGCGTATCGCAAAGAAACATATTCGTTCTCCGCTCAAAAGATTTAGATCTGCGTAAATGGGAAAATTGTGTTAAGGCAGTCAAAAATCAAGATATTATTATCCATCTTGCCGCCGTGGTCGGCGGAATTGGATATAACCAAAAAATTCCCGGTCAGATGTTTTATGACAACTTATTGATGGGGACGCAACTTATGGAAGCGGCTCGCCAGACAGGCGTAGAAAAGTTCGTTGCAATAGGCACAATCTGCGCATATCCAAAATTCGCTCCTATCCCCTTTGCGGAAACATCGTTGTGGCATGGCTACCCGGAAGAAACAAACGCTCCGTATGGCCTTGCTAAAAAAATGCTCCTGGTCCAAGCCCAAGCCTACCGACAGCAATATGGTTTCAATGCCATTTATCTTTTACCGGTAAATCTTTACGGCCCCGGAGATAATTTTAATCCTCAAAGTTCACATGTTATTCCTGCCTTGATTAAAAAAGTTGCCGACGCGAAAAAAACTGGACAAAAACACATAGATGTTTGGGGCACAGGAAAAGCGTCCAGAGAATTTTTATATGTTGAAGATTGCGCTGAAGGAATTGTTTTGGCAACCGAAAAATATGACAAACCGGAGCCGGTCAACCTTGGAGCAAATAGAGAAATCAAGATAAGGGATCTGGTAAAAACTATCTGCAAATTAACGAGCTTTAAAGGAAAAGTCCGCTGGGACAAAACAAAACCAGACGGCCAGCCAAGAAGAATGGTTGACGCCACTCTCGCCCGTAAAGAGTTCGGGTTTAAAGCAAAGACTGATTTTGAAAAAGGACTCAAAAAAACTATCAATTGGTATGTAAAAAGTTAAAAATAGAAAGTAAAAAGTTTAAAATTAAAATAATTTTAAAAGGGACTTAATGTCCCTTTTGTGTTTACGCGGTTGCTGATAATGACCCAATTTCACTTTTCAATAAATTAATAACCCCATTGGCGTCAAGAGCATCGACAATCGAGTCAAGCTGACCCAACTCAATCTCTTCAAACAACTGGATACGGTCAAATTCCCCTGTTTGAAGTTCAACCCGTAATCCATATATGTCAGTTGCAAAAATTGGCCAATAGCCAAGAATGTAAGCCATCTGATAACGGCCCGAAGTCCAACCTTTTAGTTTATCCGCCTCTCGCGAAAGCTTCGGAACCTGTCGCCAAAGATCAACTTGGCTTCTACAATAATCCTGGAGTGCCTCTATTGCTTCGTGTTTAAATTTCTCAATTTTCCTTTCTGGCATCTGAATGTTTTCCATTTTTACCCTTTGTTTTTATTATCAAAAAACTTTTAAAAGTGTAATACGAATAGAAAATTGTGTCAAGTAAACCGACCTCATTAGAAATTCTTCTCTATTTGGCCGCAAAGCATGTGAATAACGGCCAGATGAACTTCCTGGACCAAGGCTGTATTTTCGTTCGGCACAATAATTGCAACATCAACCATCTCAAGAAGGTGTTTTGTTTTGGCGCTAAAAAATCCTATATTCTTCGCCCCTTTTACCATAGCCGCTTCAAAAGCGTTTCTGATATTCCATGAATGGTGATCGTTTTCAAGATCACCAACATCGCTAGTAGTAAACCCGATGGCAACATCTCCCTGACAGGCTAATGCTTCAATTTGTCTTGCAAAAACAGAAGGGAATCCAAAATCATTGCTTTGAGCGGTTAAAATCGAAGAATCCGTAGTTAAAGCAATAGCCGGTATTGCTTTCCTTCTTTTTTCAAACATACACACCAACTCTGCGGCGAAATGCTGAGCTTCGGCCGCCGAACCGCCATTCCCAAAGATAAGAATTTTACCACCCCTCTTTATTGCTTCTGACAAAATTTCTCCGGCTATCCAAAAATTTCTAGCTAAATTCCAATCATTTGACATCTTAACATACAGTTCTGATCTTGCTTGCATGTTTTCAGCAAACAAATGTCCCATGATTTTCCTTTGTCAATTTGTCAATCTGCTAAATCTCATATACCATATAAATACTAAAAAGCAATCCATGGAGAAATATTTAATTCTTGACAGAGATGGGGTTCTGATCAAAGACAAAGGATATGTCCACAAGATAAAAGATCTAGAATTATTGCCGGGCGTTGTTGAGGGTCTACAGAAGTTCAGAGATGCTGGATATAAATTTATTGTGATTTCAAACCAAGCCGGCATCGCAAGAGGACTTTACACGAGAAGGGACGCTGAAAGATTTAACAACAAACTAAAGGCGATATTGGCTTCCGACGGTATTGTCTTGGAAAAATTTTATTATTGTGAACACCACCCGGACATTAACGGCCGATGTAATTGCAGAAAACCGGCCACAGGATTAGTCACTAAAGCGGTTGAAGAATTCGAGATTAACTTAAGCGACGCCTGTTTTATCGGTGACAAGGACTGCGATATTGAGTTGGGTAAAAACTGCGGAGGCATTACTGTTCTGATAGACAGCGGCCAATATCCGAATTCGGTTCAACCTGATTTTAAAGCAAAGAACCTTGAACACGCGTTTGAGCTATTAAAAAACCGCTAACGCGGTTTTTAGATTTGTTTAATGTCATGAATATACCGTTGATAAGTTCTTCTGATGCCTTCCAAAATATCAACTTTCGATTGCCATCCCATAGCTCTCAAACGACTTGAGTCAAGGAGTTTCCTCGGCATTCCGTTTGGTTTGGAATCGTCCCAAACAATTTTACCTTTATAACCAACAACTGAACCAACAACATCTGCTAATTCAGCAATACTGTAATCAATACCGGTACCAACATTAATTAAAATGTCGCCCCGCTCAATCTCTTCTTCTAAAGGACTGAAATTATCCATTAAGAAGACGCTCGCGTCAGCAACATCATCAACGTAAATAAACTCCCTTCTTGGAGAACCGTCGCCCCAAAGAACAACCTCCGGCATATCGCTTACCATCGCGTTGTGAAACTTTTTTATCATATCAGGCAGAACATGGGCTCGGTCATGTTCAAAATGATCATTTTCCCCATACATACTTGCTGGAATTGCTACTATAAAGTTGGTGCCGTACTGGACATTAAACGCTCGACACATTTCAATACCGGCTAGCTTGGCCATCGCATATGCTCGGTTGGTCGGCTCCAACGGACCGGTCATCAAATATTCCTCTCTCATCGGCTGGGGACATTCTCGGGGATAGCAACAGTTAGCACCGAAAAACAAAAGTTTTTTGACGCCAGCCACATGAGCAGCCAACACGACATTTTGCTGAATCAAAATATTTTTAATTATAAAGTCTGCGGGATACTTAATGTTTTCAGCGATATTACCGACCTTAGCAGCACAAAGGAAGACATATTCCGGTAATTCTTGAGCAAAAAATTTCGACACACTAAGTTTATCGGTTAAATCAAGGTGCATATTATCACCAGTGACTAAATTTCTAAATCCATTATTTTTAAGCGTCCGGACTATAGCCGAACCAAGCAAGCCGGTGTGACCAGCAATGTAAATTTTGGAGTTTTTATCCATACATTAACCCGGAACTCCTTTGTAAAATTACCGTGTGGAATATCGCATGTTTACTGGTAACAGTCAAGAGTAATGTTGACATACCAAGTGAGTCCCGTTAGAAGTCGCACAAAGTGTGTATAACTACCAACTGGTTGTTATATGCTTTAATCGTTGTACTATCAAGACTTTTCCTCTCCGGACCCCTTAGGGCGACTTCTAACGGGATTGACACCTTTTGACACTTATTGATACGCTTAGTTTTATGAGCGAGATTAATCCTAACGAAATATATACAACCCGAGAAACACAAGACATGTTAAAAATATCCAATAGCACGATGAAACGCCTCTTAAAAAGAGGTCTGATTCGTGCTAATAAAGTTGGAGGACAATACAGAATTTTGGGTAAAGAAATTCTAAAATCCGTATCGCCCACCATTGAAAGACGGGCAGTTCAGACTTATCAAAAATTAAAGAAAAAATTAAAAAAGCAAATTAAAAACTGGTAATAATGAAAACATTACATAAAATATTGGCCATTATTAGCCTGTTCCGCAGAGCCTTTTCAAGGCATACAAAAAAATTAGCCTTAATGATTGGCCTTGGGTTTATTGGGGGCTTTTTGGGTGGTATCGGGATCGGAGCGATTATTCCCCTGTTTTATATTATCACCAACAAATCCAGTGTCGGAACTGATTCTATCTCTAGAATTATTTCTAAAATATTTGAATTTATTCACCTGCCGATATCGCTATCGTCAATTATACTGTTAATGGTTGTTTTATTTCTAACTAAAGCTGTTTTTTTATACATAGCAAATTATATAAATACAAAGATATATGCCGATTACGAACTTGAGACGAGAGAAAGGTTATTTAAAAAAACTCTGGAAACTGATTGGCCATACCTGATGCACCAGAAAACAGGCCGCCTTAACGATATTTTAATGGGCGATGTTGGAGGAGCATCCGGCGCTTTAAATAGTATGAGCGGAGCTGTTTTAACTGGAACAAGTCTGATAACTTACGCCATAATTGCGGTTAATATATCGGTTCCCATAACACTGGCAACTCTTGGTTTGGGAGCATTTTTATTTTTCTTATTTAAGCCAGTCTTCTACCGGGTCAGAAAATTATCCGGCCAAACCTCGGAAACGATCAAAACACTTGCCCACCATCTCAACCAGCATGTCGCTGGCGCTAAAACCATAAAATCCATGTCCTTGGAAAATGATGTTTTCCAAAAAGGTATGGCCTATTTTGATGACTTAAAAAATATACGATTGAAATGGTCCCGATACGGCATTCTTCTTAATACTTTCGTCGAACCGGTAAGCCTGGGACTAGTAGTCGCTATATTTCTAACTTCATATCGAAATCCAGATTTTAACATCGCCACTTTTGTCGCAATAATCTATCTGGTTCAAAAAATGTTCACATTCGTTCAGTCTATCCAGGGAAAATTTAATGTAGTAAACGAATCCCTTCCTTTGATAAACATCTTGGTGGCTTACGAAAAAGAGATCGATAAAAATCGAGAATTCGTCGGAGGCAATAAACAATTTATTTTTAACAGAACGCTGGAATTTAAAAATGTCTCATTTGGCTATGTTGGGGGACAAAACATTGTCAACGCATTGAATTTGTCCATAAATAAAGGAGAAATGGTCGGACTTATCGGACCTTCCGGCGCCGGAAAAACAACAATAGTAGACTTGCTGTTAAGATTATTCAGGCCCAATAGCGGAGAACTGCTTATTGATGGCGCCAACATAGATGAACTGGACAAAAAATCGTGGCATAAGAATATCGGATATGTATCGCAGGATATATTTTTGCTTAATGACACCATTGAAAACAATATTCGTTTTTATAATAATGCCCTAAACCATAAAGACATCGTGGAAGCAACGAGATCAGCCAACATCTACGATTTTATAGAAACATTGCCTGATAAATTCCAAACACTTGTAGGAGAACGAGGTATTCAGCTTTCAGGCGGACAGCGCCAACGAATCGTTCTCGCCCGAATTTTGGCAAGAAAGCCGTCCATATTGGTTCTTGACGAGGCAACCAGCGCTCTGGATAACGAATCAGAGCACAAAATCCAAGAAGCAATTAAAGGGCTGCGAGGCAAACTAACAATATTGATTGTGGCTCACCGTTTAAGCACGGTCATGCATGCGGACAAAATTGCGGTCCTCAAAGACGGCATCATCGCAGAAGAGGGCGGTCCACAGGAACTTCTCAATAACAGTCAGTCGTATTTCTACAAAAATTATAATATAGATAAGAGTTATTAATGATTCAATACTTGTATTTAATCTTGGGGCTAGCCGCAGCTTCCAGTATAATTTTTTCTTTTATGACAAAGGGGGTTCTTTACGCTACGCCCGATACTGACAATGAATTAATGGCCTATGCCGCCGCTCAATCTCATAGATGGCGTTGGCTGTCAGATCTCCATAAAATGGGTTTAGGCAAAACTGGGATGAAAGACCTGACCGTTATATTAATATCAGTATTTCAAAAAATATTCCGCAATAAGACCGATGATCACCCCTATATTGCATTGGCCGGCACAGCTCACGCTTTTTCGTCTTTGTTAGTATATTTTATTGCTTCAGAATATTGGGATCCAGCCATCGCTTTGTTTTTGGGATTGCTCTATTTGTTTTCTGTATGGAATTGGCAGATAGCTCTTTATGGAGGCCACGCCAATGTGGCCACCATGTTGGTTCTGCTTTCTGTTTGGTTCACCCAACAAACAAATAATGGTTTAATGTGGCCGGGAATATGGTTAGTAGCAGCCGGGATAATATTTTGTTTTGCTCAATTTGCTTCAGCATCAACTATTAAATACACCCCCCTATTTTTCGGAGCCATTATTTTTGAACGCTATCAGATTTTTATCAAAGGAGGAGATTGGCTGAATACCTATCCTTTCATCATAAACAGCCAATTATACAAATTAAATATTTTTGTAATAATTATTTTTTTATTAAGCATTCTTTTCCTGCGACTTTTTTATAAAAAAATAGTTTCAGCTATATATTACGGTAAGGCATTCGGATTTTTAAATAAAATAATCAGCGGAAAAGAATTATTCCCGATAGAACACTACTTCCAACATGCCAAAAAAAGAATAAATCAATTAGCCGTTTGGGGATTGTGGGCTGTCGTCGGCTTTCTGTTATTGGTGAATCTCGTGGGGCTTTATTACTTTTTACTGGTAATGACAGGCTTTATTGTTGGGTTTCTAATACTAACCCTACCCAACATAAAAAAAAGTTTTCGTTATTACTTTAACTTCATTCTTGAAACACAGATAAGAAGAAAAACTCACTTTAAAAGTTATATCCACTACTTCGCTGAAAAAGGACTAAATACTTCTAGGCGTACCCGGGGTGCCGGCCTGGCCTGGCTACCAAAAATGTTCATGAGAATGATACCGTTTCACACTGCAATTTTTATTATTTCCGTTATTGGTTCGCTGTATGCTGTTCCTTTCTTGGGCGGAAAAATTTGGATAAATTATACAACGACACTGTTAATAATAATACTATCTCTGTCGCCAATAATCTGGGCCGAAATGACTAAAGCTCAACAACTTTCCAGATCTTATTCTCCGGGATTGACTGGGATGATGTTGTTGATCGGCTACGGAGCTTACCTTCTTGAAATTTTTTCCTTCAGTTATTTTTATCCGCTAATTATCATCACCTTAAGCATTACGATACCGTGGAATTTATGGGTATTTTTATCAGATGTTTATCCGGCACGAATGGGAGCAACTTATATGTTTAGATCGCTGAGACGTTTGAATATAAAAGAAATTTATACTTATAACACTAAATACAACAGAGCGATGGTCGAAACAATTCCCGGACTAGGCAGATCAGAATATGTTCCTCACAAAAAAATTGATCCTCCATTTGTAATCCATTATATAAATAGTATAAATGATGTAAAAGATGGCTGGATCGTAATTCCCGGAACTAACGGAAGATCAATTACTATGAGCGGCGAGCAAGAGGCCATCGATGATAATTTCAGTTTTACAAAAGACCCGGTGTTAAATAAATTAATAGAATCCAGGAAAATTGATAAAATAGCCGATATAAAATTAAAGACATACGGCACAAGCCATTTCTGGTCTTTAGAAGATGAGGTTCTTGGTTATATGGATCTTATTTTAAATGAAATAGGCCCCAAGGATATTTACAGAGGACATGCCTGGCTGATACATTCAAACAAATTAAAATCATTAACTAATGTATTCTAAGATGATTATTACACGAACACCATTCAGAATATCGTTTTTTGGAGGAGGAACCGATTATCCGGTTTGGTACAAAAAAAATGGCGGAGCAGTTTTATCAACCACCATTAACCATTATGGTTACATCACCTGCCGTTTTTCGCCGCCATTTTTTAAACACAAATACAGGGTATCCTATTCGAAAATAGAGGAAGTGAGCCACCACAATCAAATTGACCATCCTTCCGTAAGAGAATCGCTAAAATTTTTAAACTTCAACAAAAATTTGAGCATAACTTATGATACCGACCTACCGGCCAGATCCGGCCTGGGTTCCAGTTCATCCTTCACGGTTGGGTTACTCAACGCTCTTTACGGATTAAGGGGCGAATCCAAAACTAAAGAACAGCTGGCCATGGACGCAATTCATGTAGAACAAAATTTGATCGGCGAAAATGTGGGTTCACAAGACCAAACAGCTGCCGCATTCGGCGGACTCAATAAGATAGAGTTCGGCGGCGCTAACGAGTTAACAGTCATCCCGATTATCTTGGAACAAAAAAGGTCAAAAAATTTACAGGACCATTTGCTTATGTTCTTTACGGGATATGCTCGCACGGCATCGGAAATTGCCGCCGAGCAGATAAGACTCACACCCAAAAAAGACACCGAGCTTCACGCTATGAGGCAAATGGTAGATGAGGCTGTAAATATCCTCCATAGAAAAAAGGAGAATCTCGATGATTTTGGTAAGCTTCTTCACCAAAGCTGGCAATTAAAAAGAAGCTTGAGTTCTAAAATTTCAAATCCAGCCATAGACGAAATATATGCATTAGGGATAAAAGCCGGGGCTATCGGAGGAAAGTTGTTGGGTGCCGGTGGAGGCGGATTTATGTTATTTTTTGCCCCGCCAGAAAGACATAAAAAAATAATAGAAAAACTAAATAACTTTTTATGTGTCCCGGTCAATATGGAGTACACAGGAAGCCAAAGAATATACCACTCGGACTTCTAATCTACTTCCGCCTTCTGGACAACTCTCGGTTTTTATAGTATTTTATCTAAAAAGTTTTTTAACAAAGGGTATTAATGCTCATTGACGGCTTGATAACCCCAAAAGGTCTTGCGGAGAGTTTTTCTAAAGAAACTTCGCTGGAGATGTTCAGGCGAATGTGCCTGATCAGATATTTTGAGTTGAATGTTAAGGGCGCCTACGATTCCAAACGAATGCCAAAGTCGCCTATTTATCTTTCTGTTGGGCAAGAAGCAATTTCGTCTGCCTTGTCGGTAGTTTTCAAGAAAGAGCAACCTGCCTTATTCGGACAACACCGAGGCCATGATATTTACTTAGCATTCGGCGGCGACCCGGCTAAACTAATAGATGAGCTGTTTGGTTGGCCGACTGGCTGTGCCAAAGGAATGGGGGGTTCGGCATCTATACATTGTCCGGAAATTAAAATGGTCGGTCACGATGGTCTGATGGGGACGCAAGTCGCTGACAGCGTAGGTTCATCTCTTGTAGACAAAGAAATGACTATTGCTTTTATGGGCGACGCTAGCGCCGAAGAGGGATTCGTTTTGGGTCCCCTGGGTTTTGCAATAACAAAAAATCTGCCGATTCTTTTCGTTGTTTGCGACAATAATTTGTCCATTTTGACCCAAAAGGGGGTCCGCCGAAACTGGACAATGAATGAACATGCTAATTTCGGAATGCCGTCCATAGACATTACAGATGATCCGTGGCTGATCATGCATCATGCAAAAAGATTAAGTACTTCGCTCCCCGCTTTGATGAATATCCATACCTGCCGAGAGTTGTGGCACGCCGGAACGGGCAAAGACGGAGAACCGGAGTGGAATCGTTTTGAAATAGTAAAACAAGAGCTTAACAACATGGGTTTTGGAACTGAAGCCGAAATCATAGAGAAAATCACAAAAAAACTTATTGATGAAATGTGGGGCATCAAGCTAAAAGAAGCGCCGCCTAATGAATTGTCTGCAAGAAAAAAGTTCACCATTATCGATCCAAATTACAAATACGAACGCAATCCTGTTTTGATTGACAAGAAGCCAAAGGTAAAAGAAATCATACAAGAAGTTACAAGAGATATTTTGAAAAACCAAGGCGGCAGAGCAATGGGCCAATGCCTAACTGCTGTCGGTTGGGTCGGCGGAACTGTTCCCAATATGACCGAGAAAGAAGGACTGATAGAACTTTCAATGGACGATACCGGGGGTTCTGGTATTGCTGTCGGTTGTTCAAGAAAAGTACCGACCATCTACATAGTGCGCTATCAAGGGTTTCAGTGGTTCAATGCCGCCTTTATTGCCAACCTCGCCGCAAAATCAAAAGAAATGTGGGGAGTGCCGAGACGTTTATTCGTCCGATCCATTGCCATGGAGGGAGGCATCGGTCCAGTCGCCTCAAACAGCCATCATGGGATATTCACAAGGATACCTGGAATAGTAGCTGCCGCACCGATGACACCGGGAGAATATCTTCAAATCGCTGATTATTTTAACGGCCACGATGACCCTATGTATGTAAGCGAGCACAGAAAAAGTTTTGACATTGATTACGAAATGCCCGACACCGTTAATCCCCATCCTCATATCACTTTATTCCCTATTTCTGCAGCAAGATTAAATACAATAAAAGCAGTGAAAACATTGTCTGAAGAAGGGGTAATTTGCAACATCATACATCTTTTGTGGCTTAAACCGTTCATTGTCGGCGAAAGAGTATTGGGTCCCTTAGAAAACTCGGAATTCGGGGGAATCGTCCTTGATACTGATTACGAGAATGGAGTTTCAAAATGCATCGCTCATGACCTAATGATGAAAACTGATAAAAAGGTAGCGGTACTCGGCCTTGAAGAAAGGACCGCCGGATTCGCGCCATACTTGGACAATCTCCCGCCTTCGCCAGAACAGATAGTTAGCTTCGTAAAAAACATAGTAAACAAATCTCCACGCTCATCATGAGCGTGGGAATAAGTAACCCCGCATTTAGCGGGGTTTTAAACAATAAATAAAGCGCTAGTCATCAGTAATGTTAGAATCTTTATAGAGTTCAAAAGAACTTAGTCCGGCTTCTTTAACTCTCCTATATATTTCGTTATGGTTTCGGATTATTTCCTCTTCACTCATTCCCCTCCCCCATGGCGTCACGGGTGCGTATTTAAAAGAAAGTTGCTTTTTGTTTTCCTGATTCCCTCTCCGCCTATGCATTGTATTTTCCCAATCATAACTGACGCTTGCAATACCAAATTTTTCCGGATTGTTAAACATTTCTGTACCTGGACGCACAGTGAAAAGTCCCAAGTAAACCAAATCCGGTTGAGTTTCCCGTATAAAGCTCCATGTCTGTTCGACAATATCATCCGGTTCGCCCGGAAGTCCGATGATCAGATACATCCGAGCCTCAATGTCGTTTGCCTTGAGCATGGCAATTGTTTCGCGGGCCTTTTGAACGCTTACCTGCTTATTGATAATATCCAGACAACGCTGGGCCACGCTCTCTACTCCCATCCCCAGAGCAACACATCCTGACTGCCGAGCCAAAGACGCAATCTCCGGCGTCACGCCATCAACGCGGCATTGTCCTCGCCAAAGAATATTAGTCCGTCCTATGGCCTCAAGATGCCGCATAGCAGCTTTTGGGTTTAAAGGAAAGACGATTTCATCGGTTAAGGATAAGCCCTGGATACCATAATCTTTCTTAAGATATTCAATTTCTGCTTCAACATATTCCGGCTTACGAAAACGAATTCCTGGCGCCTCGCGTCTCGCATACTCAATTGCGCAAAATGAACAACGATAAGGACATCCCCGGCTAAACATGGCCGTAGTGCCCCATAGATTCTCCAGCCCTGATTTATTGCGCAAGGTCAGCACGTTTTTTCGTGCCGTAGCGCTTTTAGGGAGAAAGTGTCTCCTGTCGCAGGAATAAACGTTGATGTCAACAATTCCATTCGGTCGGTAAATGCGCTTTAACTTACCGGCCTTAAGATCGCGCACAGCTTCAACAATAGTATCGTCCCCTTCACCAAAAATAACCGAATCAAAAATCATCATGCACTCATCCGGGAAAAAATTGGCATGAGGGCCTCCTGCAATATGCAGTGCGTCGGGATACTGTTGCCTGAGGATTTCGATAATTCCTCGTTGCTCGGCAAAATCAAGCGTATATACTGAGTGAAGAAAAACATTACATTCCGGAATATGGTATTTCGCAAAATACCGCTTAATGCCCCGCAGATCTATAAGCTTGAGATCAATCGCTGAACCAAACGCATCTTCAAGAATAGTGAGAATATGAAAATGCGTAAACGGATCGCCACGGAATGGATCAAACAGATAATCGCTACTTGGGAATATGAAGCCGATTTTCAACATATTACCTCTTTTTATTAGTGAGCTGCCAAAATTATACAGCACAAATCATATTTTAACAACCTTCCAGAGTTACGAACAAGACACCACAAAAATAACAGTGTCAATATGGATAACGATTTTCTGCTATGTTATATTTTTAAATTATGAAAGATACCAAACAGCAACAAAAAGCCGTCGTTATCACTGCCGAAGGATTTGAAGATGAAGAAGTTATTTACCCGGTCATCCGACTTAAGGAAGAGGGGTTCATGGTTGATATCGCCACTAAAGACGCTAAGTCCGTATTGGGACGATTAAACTTCCCCCTTGAACTTATAGTCCGTTATTATGCTACTCTGGTTGATGCTAAGAAATTAAAACCTAATGATTATGACCTCGTGCTGATTCCCGGTGGATTTGAAGCGCCTGATAGGATGAGACAGGTACCAGAAATTTTGGAATTTGTCAGGCAAATGCATAAACAAAAAAAAATCGTTTCTGCGTTTTGCCACGGCCCTTGGGTACTTATCTCAGCCGGCATAGTTAAAGGCAAGAAGATTGCCGGATACATCGGTATTAAAGACGATATAAACAATGCCGGGGCAATTTATACCGACCAACCAGCAGTAATTGACGGAAACATTATCACCGCCAGACACCCAAGAGATATGGGAGATTTAATGAAAGCGATTTTTAGTAAGTTTAAAGTAGAAAATAGAAAATAGGAAATTTTTTAAAATTTTAACTTCCAAAGTATGATCAAAAAAATTCGACAATCTGAATTAGATAAAGACTACATAAAAATTAACAAATATCCTATAAGCCCCATCAGTGTCAATCTTAAAAATGTTGTGGTGACTAAACCGTGGGGTTATGAGTATTTAATGTTCAAAAACAATGAAACCGAGATATGGAATCTGTCTATAAAATACCAGCGTTCCACGTCAATGCACTGCCATCCGAATAAAAAAACTGCCCTTGTTGTTCTAAGCGGAAGAGCTCAATTTTCAACTCTCAATGAATCATGGGAGTTGATGCCCCACGATGTGATGATAATCGATAAAGGGACATTTCATTCCACCCAAAGCTTGTCAAAAGAGGGATTAGTGCTATTAGAGTTCGAAACCCCTCCGATGAAACATGACCTACTCAGACTAGAAGATAAATATGGCCGGGCGAGAAAAGGCTATGAAGAAGAAGTAGACAGAATGATGAAAACTACTGAATATCCCCGTTTTTTAGGAGTCAAAAACAGTAAAGTAAAAAATATCTGCAATAATAAAGTCTGCATATTAGAAATTAAAAACAAAAACAACCTTTCAAACTACCCCCAAAAAACCAGAACACTTGCTGTGGTTTTAAGTGGCATGGTTAAGTCAAAAAACGAAGAACCAATATATGAACCGCCCCACGTCCTTGCTCTGGAAGAACTTCAAGAAGCCGGCCATTTTTTCCATAATGTTTCTTTAATGCTCATCAGGTGATCCCGAAAGCAAAAGATTTAATTATATTTGATTTTGACGGCGTATTGGCCGATTCTTTTGACTACTTCTATGCTCTGAACAGAGACGGAATGAAACATGTCGGTCTTTCTTTTACAAAAGAAGACTATCGAAATCTATTTATCGATAATGTCCATCGGGGATTTAAAGATTTTATAAACAACAACCAAAAATATCTTGCTTATTCAGAGTTTAGAAAAGCAAATTATGATAGGCGTTACTACGACAAGGAAAGGGGCGTTAAACTATTTCCAAAAGTACCTATATTTCTCAAAAAAATAAGCAAAGCATATCTTCTGGCCGTTGCCTCTTCGGGCCAACAAAAAAACATAAGAAATCTATTAAATAAGGCCGGGGTTGAGAGTTTATTTGATCTAATTTTAGCCGATTCAAACTATTCTAAAAAGGAGACGATAAAAAAAATATTAAACAAGCATCGAGTCAACTCCGAACAAACTTTCTTTGTCACTGACACTGTTGGTGATGTAAAAGCCGCAAAAAAATGCGGCCTTAAAACCATAGCCATCACTTGGGGATTCCATGATAAAAAAACTCTCATGACAGCAGGTCCGGACTATATTGTTGCTGACTTTAAAGCGTTAGGATCAATACTAAAATCTAGCCGACCTAATTAAATAATACACAAAACATATACTGAAAGCCGTCATTAAGATGGTTTTTTCTTATCTCGTCAATATTGACCGATTTTGATAATTTTGAGATGAGTAAATAAGTTTTTTAAAAAAGGACCGACAAAATGATTTATAGATACCCTCTAGCTGACGATACTGTAACCAAGGATGATCGAGAGGCCTTGGCTCAGTGGATCTTGGAAGATCCGTCTCCACGTTTTACAATGGGACCGCTGGTAAGGCAATATGAGGAAAAATGGTCTAACTGGCTGGGAAGACGGTATTCTGTATCTTGTAACTCGGGTTCATCGGCAAACTTGCTGATGTATTATGCCCTGCTTCGTTCAAGCCGGTTGAAAAACAAAAAAGTCATCGTACCCAGCGCCGCTTGGGTTACCACCATAGCACCTGCTATTCAGTTGGGGTTTGAACCGATAATGTGCGATGCCGACTATGATACATGGGCGCTTAATCGAAGACATTTGAGACAACTGCTTGAAGAACACCATCCCGGAACCGTAACATTGGTTCAGGTTCTCGGAGTTCCCCATAATATGGGTGACCTGATGGAGTTAAAAAATAAATACGGATTTTTTCTTCTTGAAGACTCTTGCGCCGCAATGGGTTCATCATACCATGGAAAAAAGGTCGGAACATTTGGCGACATGGCTTCAATGTCAACCTACTATGGACACCAGTTTTCTACTATAGAAGGCGGTTTTGTTTCAACAGACGATAAAGACTTATCCGACATGCTCGTGATGCTAAGAAGCCACGGCTGGGTGGCTCATCTTGACCCGGAAACCAGAGCTGGAATGCTCAAGAAATATGAAATAGAAGATATCGGAACTAATTTCGTTTTCTGTGAACCGGGGTTTAACTTCCGACTGACCGATCTTCAGGCATTTATCGGTATGCGGCAATTAAACAGAATGAACTGGCTGGTTGAAAGAAGATCTGAAAATCACCGCCTTTACAAGCAACTTCTTGGTAGTCGGTTTATAACACAGGCCTACGACGACAAGACAACTGTCTGCAGTATCCATTTTTGCGCGTTAGCGGCTAATTACGAAGAAAGAAATTATATTATTAAGATGCTTGAAAACGAGAGCATAGAAACGCGGCCCTTTACTTCGGGCAACCAGGGACTACAGCCGTATTGGTTCAGAGAATATGGAAAATTTTCCTCTTCTATGGCCAATAAACTTTATCATTGCGGGTTTTTTCTGCCCAATCATCCGTATCTTAAAAAAGAAGATATCGAGTTTATCTGTTCGGTAGCGACCAAAGCGGTTCAAGACTTCCGAAAAAGAGGAAAATAAATGGCAAAAATCCTTGTGACTGGTGCGGCAGGATATATCGGTTCAATTCTTGTTCCCATGCTTTTACGAGAAAGCCACGAAGTTGTTGTTTTGGATAACTTCATGTATAGACAAAACTCTCTGCTCGATTGTTGCAATGACAAGAGATTGGTCATCATACGAGGTGACACCAGAGACGAGAAGCTGGTCGATAAAATCTTTAGAGACTACCCCCTTGATTATGTGTTTCCCCTCGCGGCCATAGTAGGAGCCCCGGCTTGCGACAAAGATCCGATAAGTTCCACGACAACAAATGTTGGCGGGGTAATGGAGGTTTCGCAAAGATGGATCGGGGCGCGAACCCCGCGAATAATTTTCCCAAACACCAATAGTGGCTACGGCATAGGCCAAGAAGGCGTTTATTGCACAGAAGATAGTCCGCTTAATCCGATATCTCTTTATGGCCGCCAGAAGGTTGAGGCGGAAAAATCTGTCTTGGAAATCGGCAACACGATCGTGTTGCGGTTAGCCACCGTATTCGGCGTTAGTCCAAGAATGCGTCTTGACCTTCTAGTCAACGACTTCGTCCATAGAGCCATGAACGATCATTATGTTGTCCTCTTTGAGCCGCACTTCAAAAGAAATTATATTCATGTCCGAGATGTGGCCAGGGCATTTATTCATTGCATGGAAAACTTTGACACGATGAAAAACCAGGTCTACAATCTTGGTTTAAGTGACGCAAATCTAAGCAAGTGGGAACTTTGCGAAGAGATACAAAAACAGGTGCCAAATTTCTACTTTATCGAAGCAAAAATAGGCGAAGATCCGGATAAACGCAACTACATTGTCAGCAACGCAAAAATAGAAGCAACCGGATTTCGTCCCCGTTTTTCTCTACAAGACGGAATTGCTGAGTTGATAAGAGGCTACCGAATCATAAGGAAAAGTGAATTTTCTAACCTATAGAGAGCAAGAAGCTCTCTATTTTTATTTTTATTTAGCGGATCTTATTTTCTCAATAATTTTTGAGGTTGAAATATTTGCAAATTTTGGAGGACAAAAACGCTCAAGAACGATAATTGTAACCCCGTACTTTCTGGCTAGATTTTTTCTGTAAGGAATATCGAAGGCATCTTGGTTTATAATATATGCATCGGGTTTTAATTTTTTAAAAGTTTCTTCAATTATATCAAGGGGGTGGTTATCCTTTTTGCTTTCATCTAAAAAACAATAGTCTACCGGTTTAATAGAATCAATTAACTTTAACCTGATGTGTTGATTTAAAATTGGACGGTTCTTGCCTTTGTTTACTTTCAGTATGTAGTCGTTTCCGACTCCGACAACAAGAATATCTCCATATTTTTTGCAATCTTCAAAAAATAAAACATGCCCGGCATGGGTCAGGTCAAAAGAACCCGAACAGAAAACTATCTTCTCGTCCTTGTGTTGCTCCCTTATTAACTTGAGGCCGTTATAGTTTTTACAAATCATAGCCCCTATAATATACAGAAAATCATCTGACTTGACAAATACATAATTTAATAATACACATAACAATAAAGTGGCGGTAAATTTTAAAAATAAGGAGAGCGTCTTGGAGGTGAAACCTTGGGAGAAAGTGGGCGAACCCAATACCATAATTCAAATACATGACAAGCGGATAGTTATGCGGAAATTTAAAAATCCACGCACCAATAAGGTGGAGGAGTTTTATCAGTTCGGAACCACGCCCTATGCTTGTATCATTCTGCCTTTAAACACTGACAACGAGGTTCTAGCTGTAAAACAATTTCGTCACGGAGCAGATAAAATTTTACTCGAACTTCCGGGTGGAAACCCCAAAACGCCGGAACAAACACCCGAAGAAGTGGCGGAAGAAGAGCTGTTTGAAGAATCGTTGGGCCACAGAGCAGAAAAGATTATAAAATTAAACAGTGAACCGCTGTGGTTTAATCCGGCAACTTTCATTACGCCATTCCACGCATTTCTTGCCCTTGGCTGCCGCCAAACAGAAGAAAGTTTTAAATTAGATCAAGGGGAATATCTAGAGTTAACCAAAATCCCCCTGAAAAAATGGCTTGCTATGTGCACCAGCGGTAAAATCGTTGATGCAAAATCAATGGCCGTAACGTTTTTAGCCCTTGATAACATCGGCCTAAAAATTACATAGAACGGCCTCGAAACTGTCACGATAAAAACCCCGATTATGCGGGGCTTTTTAATAATTAGCAATAAAAATAACCGAACCAATTGCCAATGCGTTCTACGACACTATCTACATCGAGTTTATTCCGTTCCCAAATTACGTCTCGGCCGCCAAGATCAAATATAAACGAGCCTGGTAAACCAATCCTCAAAAGTCGTTTCTTAATATTTAAGTCAGCAAACATTTCCGCAACTGACCCCCCAAGACCACTAGTTAAGTAGTCCTCCTCATAAGTAACAATTTTGTCTACTGGCCATATCTTCTTATCCGTCAAAATATTGATGTCAATCGGCTTCAACCTGAATACATCAACAACGCCAACATCTAATCCCCATAAATCGCCGAGCCTGTTTGCGACATCTAGCGCCGGAAATACCGTAACTCCCGTTGCCAAAATATAGACATCAGTTCCAGTTTTTACGACTCCAAACCCCTTATCAAGATCTGGCAAATTGTCAGGAGAATAAATATCAGGCACATCTTTTCTATCAAAGCTCAAGTAAAGCGGTTTTTTAAAGCCGTCGGCGTAACTTGCCAAGGCCCTACCGGTTACGGCATCGGCAGGTTGAAAGATTGTGAGATTTGGCCAAATTTTCAAGCTGGCAATTGAACCTATAGCATGATGGGTTGGCCCCATTACACTGTATGAGAGACCGGCGCCGACACCTATAAGAACAATGGGCAAATTCATCGCGCACATATTTAACTTAACAAATTCCTGGCAACGGAAAGAAGTAAATGGAGCTATCGCCAATGCATAGGGTCTATAACCCTCCAGGGCCAACCCCGCAGACATACCAATCATTTGTTCTTCGGCAATGCCGACATTTACAAATTGCCCGGGCAGATCGGCAAATTGAAACAACTTAAGGCCACCGTCATCAGCGCTTACAATCACATTCTTTTTGTTGTTCTTAAAAATAGGAAATAGGGTTTCAAAAAATTCATCGCGAATACTCGAAACCTTCATTGGCTGATCAGTAGCCTCGATTTGATAATTGGGTTTCGGGTTAGAACTTCCAAGGACAACACCGAGATCCCGTTCAAGCTGTTTAACCTCTTCGTTATTCGGCGTACGATTATGCCACAAACGCTGATCAGCCATAAAACCGCCTTTTCCTTTTACGGTCTCGGCGAGAATAGCCAAGGGCCTGGGGTCGGTACGATAACGAACATCATTAAATGCAGAAAATATCTCTTGAAACGAATGGCCGTCGATAACCCTGGTCTCAAATCCAAAAGCTCTTAGTTTATCCTCTACCGGATCCAGATATATATCCAACTGTGTTTCTCTGCTGTCATTGCGTCCTATTGTAAACAAGTGGTTTCTGTTAACAACCAAAACTAATCTATTCATTAAAAGAGTACTGGCCGTTATCATTGCTTCCCAATTTGAACCTTCGCAGAGTTCTCCGTCTCCCGTCAAACACATCACCAACCAGTCAGATTTTTCGTTTTTTGCAACAAGAGCGCGACCGGTGGCAATAGGCAAACCGTGGCCCAAAGAACCAGTCAATATTTGAATACCGGGCGTATGCGGCTCCGAATGAACACCCAGAATACTGTCTTTGCCGGCAAAATTTTCCAACTCCTTATGAGAAAAGAATCCGACATCAGCCAAAACAGGATAAAGCCCGATGGCTGCCTGTCCTTCACTTAAGATAAACCTGTCCTGTTCCGACCATGTCGGATCAGTGGGGTTATATCTCAAAATTTTACCGTGATACAGGGCCACAAAAAGTTCCGCCAAAGAAAACCCGGTTGTCATGTGGCCAAATCCTTTGTTAACCGCCATTTTAGCTACCGTCTGCCTAACCCAGAGAGCTTTTTTCTTCAGTTCAGAATAATCATTCATAATTTCAATGACCTCTTGTTTTTAAGGATCTTCGTTATTTTGTATCATTAATTACAAATAAATACAATCGTCCACAACCAATGTATCGTGCCTATTAATAACTAAAAACCGCTACTTAGGATAGCGGCTTGAAAATTAATACTACGGCAGACCGATAGGCCTTAGGGCATATTTTCTTCCGGGTTTTTCTTTTGCCATATCAACTATATAACCGACGGCGGCTTGACCGAATAACTCTTCGGTTTTTGCAAGATAGGCTGGGTTGTTAAAATATCGATACCAGGCATCATCTCTAAACCACAGAACCTCTTCACCCGATAAATATTTAGTGGGCATTGGCAGACATTCCCAAGAATACTGAGAAAAACCTAACCATGAGTCCGGCAGTTTCAGGCCGTCGGCAACGGCTTTACTATATAAAGCCGTCCCGGGCAACGCCATGCAAGAATAAAAATTTGAGCTTGGAGTATCTAGGTCAACGGCTAAATTAAGTGTCTGCTGCATTGCGGCCAAATCATCATCCGGCAAACCAAAAATATAATTGGCAAGAACATGAATACCGGAGTTTTTAAGAACTCCCACCACATTATAAATAGACTGCTGGTCAAACTTTTTATCAACGCTCATACGAGACTGGATATTCCCACCTTCTATTCCAAGACAAACCCAGTTGATGCCAGCACTTTTCAGGTCATCCTGCATATTATTCACCGAATCAGGTCTTGCATAACACCAGATATTAAGACCGTATTTACGTTCAGCCAGCAATTTACAAATAGATGTAACATGGGCTTTGTGCTGAACAAAAAGCTCGTCCGCAAATTTGATGTTTTTTACTCCGTACCTCTGAACCAGCTGATCTATCCACCCAACAACAGCTCGTGGAGACCATTTTCTATAACTGTTGGTCTCTACAGATAAACCTTTGGCCAGCTCACCGCTCTTAAACGGTAACTGAATATTGCAAAAATCGCAGTGATATGGACAGCCAAGAGTCGTGTACATTGAAGCATAGGGCTGACGGATAGCTTCGTTATAATTGCAGTGCCAATCGTGAGCTTTATATAAAGACATCGGAAAAAGATCGTAGGCCATACCGTTCATTTCATTATCTAGATCCCAAATTAATTGAGACCTTAGGCCTGAGAAAATAGGTTTGCCGTCTTCTCTGTACCATAAGTCTCCAACTTTCTTATATTCGTTATCCCCGGCAATGATAGCTTCAATAAGTTCCGAAATACTAACCGGCCCTTCACCTTGACAGACAAAATCACAAACTTCCTCTCTTAGGGTTCTGGCCGGCAAAGCCACGACATGACCGCCAACCATAATTATGGGTATATTCGGTGATATTTGCTTAAGTATTCGACAAAATTCTCCTGCCGCGGGCATAGTTTGAGTTGTCGATGAGGGATTGTGCCCATAAACCACCATGGCCACAAGGCGTGGATTCATATCAGCAACATCACGAGCTGCTTGTTCCTGGCTATATCCTTGATACTCCAATGCATTTATATCCAGCAAGTTAACACTCTTACCTTTTGTCCTAAGGTACGAGGCAATAAGCCCCGCCCAAACTGGTGTTTCAATGGCTGTATATTGTGCCATCCGCTGATAAGCTTCCTTGCGGCCACCCGGATTGATGATGACCACATCTAATTGTTTAGCCACGGACCCTCCGTTTTTAAAGGACTTACTAACTATTTCAGAAAACTTTAAAACAAAAAAACTAATTAATCAAGAATGAGCATTGACTACCTGAAAATTTTAATTTATATTGCTGCCAAGTTCGTTCATTAACAAGGGCAAAAATGATTAAGAAAAAAGTGCTCATAACAGGCATCACAGGTTCATGCGGTAGCTATCTTGCTGACTATATTGTCAAATACCATCCCGAGTTTGAAATCCATGGTATCTCTCGCTGGCACAGTACTAGCACGCCTAGAAACTTATCTCAATCATTCAAGAACGTTAAAATGCATGAATGCGATCTGAACGATTTCAGTTCTACTCTTCGCGTGTTGAAAACGGCGCAACCTGATTTTATTTTTCATGTTGCCTCTCATGCCAATGTGCGTGCATCTTTCATTAATCCTATTGCTGTATTACAAAATAATATTATGTGTACGGCTAATTTATTCGAAGCACTGCGGCTAGCCGAGATTGATCCGCGAATACAGCTATGCAGTACATCGGAAGTTTACGGACAGGTTGACCCCAAAAATGTCCCTATCCGTGAAGATTGCCCGATGAATCCGGTAAGTCCTTATGCCGTATCAAAAACAACCCAGGACCTTTTAGGTAATGCGTACTTCAAGGCTTATGGGATGAAGATCGTTAGAACGAGAATGTTCACATATATGAATCCTCGAAGAGAAGACCTTTTCATGACATCGTTTTCTATGCAAGTAGCTCGCATTGAGGCCGGGATTCAAAAAGAACTTCTTCACGGCAATTTGGACTCCGTAAGAACCGTCATTGATATCCGGGACGCGATGGAAGCCTATTGGATGTCCCTACAGAAATGCCGGCCAGGAGAAGCATATAACATCGGTGGTACAACCAGTATTACGGTAGGAGATTTTCTAGAAACTCTTAAGCAACATGCAACCTGTCCTATTCCTTCCCGTTTGGATCCTGAATTATTACGACCGACAGATGTAACCTTGCAAATACCGGACACAACTAAATTCACTTCTGAAACTGGCTGGAAACCACAACATAGCCTTGAAGACAGTACAGATTTTCTGTTGAGATACTGTCGTGAAAGAGTAAATCCGTTATGATGAAACCTTGGCCAAGAATAGGCAGAATAGAGACTATCACCAACGAACGAGGCAGAAGCCTAAGAAGGGAAACATTTCAAAGTCCGATAAAAAAAGAGGAATTTATTATCTTTAATAGCGACCAAGGAACCTCTGCGGTCGTAATGCCGATAACTGAAGACGATCATGTTTTAGTCATCAAACAATTCCGCGCCGGAGCAAACCATGTGCTTTTGGAGCTCCCCGGCGGAGGTAAAAACAAAGAAGACGCAACCTTTCTAGAAACTGCCAAGCGTGAGTTATTGGAAGAAACCGGTTACTTGTCAGAGGAAGTCGTTCCTTTGTCAGAGAATGAGATTTGGCAAGAACCTGTTATCTGTACAACCAGTTTTTATCCGTTTTTGGCGTTAAATTGCCGATATGTATCGCAACCGCAGCCGGATTCAAATTGTCTCGAAATGGTGAAGATTAAACTGGAAGAATGGCTGAGTATTATAGGCTGGGGGCTAGTTCAAGATAGTAAAAGTCTAGCCACGACTCTGATAGCTTTAAAACACATTAAACGCCTTTAGGCGTTTTTTGGTTATTTTGACATAAATCACTCAGTATTATATTGTAGTAGCCAGCTAAAGTACTTTTAAAAAACGAGGAGACATGAATCTCGAACTGAAAGGAAGGTTGGCTTTAGTTACCGGTTCAACCCGCGGACTAGGCAAAGCCATTGCTGAAGCATTAGCGGCAGAAGGCGCCGACATTATCATAAATGGACGATGGAGTAAAACCGTCGGCAACGTTGCATACGAAATTGAACATAAATTCGGTCATAACATTCACGTTTATCAATGCGCATGTGACGCAACTGACCCCAAAAAAATAAAAGAATTTTTTAGCGGAAAAATGCTCCAGATAGGCCACTTGGATATTCTGGTGAACAATATCGGCAACTTAGAAAAATTCGGAAATTTTTTCGAACTTGAAGATGAGAACTGGTTAAGATGCTACGACCTAACCTGCATGAGCGCGGTCCGCTTCACCAGAGAAGCCATACCATATCTTGAAAGATCCGGACGCGGAAGAATAATCAATATCTCGAGTTTGTCGTCGCATCAGCCGGGTAACTTTTCTCCCCATTACTCTGCGGCAAAAGCGGCTATGAATAACTTGACTAAGCATTTAGCCAATGTTTTGGGAGGTAAAAATATTCTGGTAAATGCGGTCTGTCCCAGCACTCTCTCGAGCGGAGGATGGGCTCAAAACATCATAGACAGATCGAGAAGAGACGGAATTACAACTGAACAGGCCGAACAACTGATGCGCAATGAAGACAATAAAAAATCTCCCCTTGGCCGAATAGGCATGGCGGAAGATGTCGCAAATTTAGTGGTATACCTGGCCTCTGATAAAGCAAATTTCCTAACCGGACATATTTTTGATATTGACGGCGGAATTACAAGAGGGGTATGAGATGAGTAAAACCAAGGTTCTCATCTGTGGCGCAAACGGATTTATCGGACGCAATTTATTTGAACACTTTAATTCTGACGACGGATACGAAACCTACGGGACTTACTTTAAGAATAAGCCGAATGTTTTTAGTCCCAGGATATTCCAAGCTGACCTACGGGATAAAGATGAGGCATTACGGGCAACTCAAGGCATGGACATTGTAATTAATGCCGCGGCTTTGACTGACGGAATGGGGGCTTTTGATCCAACGACATATATTCCTCAAAACAGAGTGATAAACAATAACTTAATTGAAGCCGCTCACATAAATAGAGTAAAACACTTTATCTTTCTTAGCTGTACGGTGATGTATCCCTCAAGCGAAAGACCCCTGAAAGAAGATGAATATGATCTGAACAATGTCCATCCAAAATATAAAGAAGGCGCTCAAATGAAACTAGAGGGAGAGTGTTTGTGTTTGTCGTATGCTAATCTAGGAATTACAAAATATACTGCCATCCGCCATACAAATATTTACGGCCCTTATGATAAGTTTGACTTAAAACGCGGACATGTTCTGCCGGCCACCATCACAAAAGTGATGGAAGCAAAAGATAAAATCACAGTTTGGGGTAATGAAAAAGAATCAAGAGATTTTCTTTACATTGATGACCTAGCTAAGTTTATTGAGAAGGCCATTGAAAATCAGAAAAATAATTTTGAACTATTCAATGTTGGATATGGAAAAACATGTTCCGTAAATAAATTAGTCCAGAAAATAATTTTCTGCTCGGGGAAAAAACTGGATGTCGTCCATGACCTCGAAAAACCTACGGTTGAAACACATATGAACATTGACGTAAAGAAAGCAAATAATGTTCTTGGCTGGAAAGCCGAAATCGGATTATCTGAAGGACTCGTTATTACACTGGATTGGTATCATAACCACTACCCGCGCTAAGTGCGGGTTTTATTTTACAGAATATAAAAAGTATGGTAGAAAAAGTCATTGTACTTTAAAAAGGGTGGCCATGATAAATCCTTCATTCCTAATAACGGGAACATCGTCTGGTCTTGGACGCTACCTATTGGAAGAACTACGGGGTACCCCATTCAATCGTAAAGACACGGAAAATGAGATAAGTAGTCATTCCAAAGATTATTATGACGCCATCATCCATTGCGCGGTTGACGCAAGGAATATCATCCCCCCTCATGAATTACTCGCCTATTATGAATCAAATGTAGAACTTACAAGAAAGTTGACTCAAATTCCTCATGGTCTATTTGTTTATATTTCATCGCCCGCTGTATATCCTAATCCCCTGCGCTTGAATAAAGAGACCGACATCCCCGATATTCCTGAAGTCGTATCGCCCGTTCATCACACTTATTATCTTTACGGACTTTTTAAATTTCTTAGTGAGCAAATAGTATCAAAATACGCTAAGGATCATCTTGTTCTCCGTTGTGCTCATATTTTGGGCAGAACAAGCAGAGAATCGAGTAACGTAGTCAGAGTACTTAAGGATGATCGTAGCCAACTTACATTAAGCGCTGATACTACTTTCAGTTTCGTAAGTATGGAACAGCTGAAAAAATTCATTGAATTGGCATTGACAAAAAACATCACCGGCATATTCAACGCGGGTTCTAGCCAATACTTGACTCTTGGAGAGATAGCCAGAGCGGTCAACAGTAAGCCCAATTTTGGAAAATTTGTCCATAATGTACACAAAATAGATACTACTAAGATCAGGGGGGTTTCAGCAGAGTTTAATAAAGGATCCCTTGAATTAGCCATGGAAACCGCCAAGGAACTACGAAGTTGACACAGGATTACAAATGCCTTAAGTTGATATCTAGCACATTAAACAAAAGAGCAACAAATGTTTGACAGGCCTATTGAACTTACTCCTGAACAAATAAGGCTTTACGACGACAAGGGATATTTGGTCGTAGAAAACATTTTTAGTAGCGAAGAATGTGAAGATGCAATAGCAATATTTGAGCGACACGCAAGATTAGCGGGAGATATAGAATTTAAGGGCGTAATGAACCTCGACAGACCTGAAGAGTGGACCCATGTTTATAAACCTAACGAAAAGCATGTCCATCAATATGTAAGACATGTCCTTCTAAAGCATCCTGCCATTGTGACAATACTAGAGATCCTCCAGAGAACGGAGCCGGGCGGAGTGGTTTTAATGCAAAGCATGTTCCTGTATAAAAAGGCTCGATCTCTCTATAATGAACAGGCCTGGAACCCTCATCAAGATGGAATATATCATGGCTCGCCCGTAGGCGGGACATTAACGGCAAATATAGTCCTTACCGATCAAGATAAAGAAAATGGCGGTATGTTCATTTATCCCGGCTCTCATAAAGAAGGATTTCTTGAACCGGAAAAAAAGAAAAGTTTCCACGAAGGCCGTGGCAACAGGCCGGGGCATGATCTTAGCAATCATCCGATCTTTAAAGAAAAATATTCCGGTAAAGAAATTGATCTTATAATGAAGGCCGGTTCTGTTCTATTCCTTCATGGTTGCGTTATCCATGGATCATATTCAAATAGATCAGAAAATCGGGATCGGCCAATGCTTCTAAGCCCTTACAAGACCCAAGGTCTGTCCTTTATTTCCGGTGAAAAGGGTAAGCGAATGGAAATACCGATAAGATAGACAATAGAAGTACACAAAAACGGCGTTAGCCGTTTTTTATTTCTATGGACATTTTTGTATAATATGATATTATAATTTCAGTTTTTGTACTTTTACAAGGAGGAGCGTGGCAATCAATTTACTGGCAAGACCTCCATCAGAATCGCAAATTTTGATAGCAGAAAAGATCAAGAAAAAACTGCCCAACGGCTGCAGAAAAATTCTATTGGTTATGCCGCCCAATGTCCCTGAAGAGGATTGGGATCCGGAAGTGGCCGGCAATAACAGATATCCGGTATATGACCCTTACGGCTTAGGCGTTCTCGCCGCCTGCGCCGATTTAAGAAGTTATGAGACGAATATTATTGATCTTAATTTTATGCTTCAAGATAATTTTAAGAGTGGCCGGGGAAATTTCCAATATGAATATTGGAAAAAGTGGCTCAAGCAAAAAATGGAAGAATTCAAGCCCGATATGGTTGGCATAACCTGTATGTTCACCATTTACCATCGTTCAATGGTCAGAGTTGCCGAGTTCGTCAAAGAATACAACTCAAACATAGTCGTCATTGCCGGCGGCGTCCATACGACTATGGCCTCAACTGACGTTATATCAGCTCCCGGCCAACTTGTCCTTGAAGATTGCAAAGCGATAGATTTTGTCGGCCTATACGAGTGCGAGAACAGTTTCCCTGATTTTCTTGATATAGCAAACGGTAAATTGAATCCTGAAAGTATGACCCAAATTGCCACCCTCATAAACGATCAATATACGGGAATTTTAAAAAGGGCGGAACCAAAACAAGAAATATTGAATATCGCTCCAAATTATCATAACCTGCCGATCGAAAGATACAGTTCTATCGGAAGAATAGGCACTTTCTACTGGCTATTCAAGCCCGCAACAAGAGCCGGAACAATCCGTTTCAATTATGGCTGTCGGGCTCATTGCAGATTCTGTTCCGTAGAAAAAATAACCGGCAAAGGCATCGTATTAAAAAGAGACGTGGACGTAGTTCTAGACCAACTTGAGCGCTTAAAAGACATGTATGGGATTAGCCATGTGATGTTTCTGGATGACGACATATTCAACGGAGAAGAAAGAACCGTAGCGCTTTTTGAGGGCTGGGCAAAAAGAAAGTTAAATATCACATGGGATGCTTCAAATGGTGTTATCGCTTCAGCGTTGACGCCTGAGATCGCGCATGCCGCGTCAGAATCAGGATGCATCGCTTTAAGTTTCGGCATTGAATCAGGAAATCCGGAAGTGTTAAGAAATATACCAAAACCAAGCGGAGTTAAGCATTATCTGCGTGCCGGAGAAATAATGAAAAAACATCCAGAGATATTCACTAAAGGATTACTGATGGTCGGTTTTCCGCCCGAACCGGAAAGAAATTTTCCCGGGGAATCGATCGGAATGATCTGGGATACCATTAACCTTGCCAAACAAATGGATTTGGACTGGTACACCATATCACCCCTCAACCTTATCCCCGGCGTGGAGATTACAAATCACGCGATAGTTCGAGGCGAGATAACAAAACAGGGATTAATTGACGGCTCGGAAAGACCAATCGTTAATTCAACCGGTCAACAAGCTCTAAGGGCCAGACGCGAAAAAGAAAGTGCCCTGCCGTTCGTTGACCATCTCGCCGGAGATCCAAACGGAATTCCAGCCAGAGAAGATCTTATTGATATTTGGTTTGTTATGGATTACAAGGTCAACTATGAAAAAATGTGGCATTTGGAAAATCCCTTAAAAATAGAAATGCTGCATAAATTATTCGTCAACATGTGTGACAAAACCCATAAAGAAAATGCCCTGGGAAATCTGTATTTTGCTCTCTTGGAGCATGAACGCAATGACAGAACACAGGCAAGTTATCGTTTAAATTTAGCCGAAGAGTTTGCAAGAGATAATGATTACTGGAGAGTAAGGTTCCCGAAAATGGGATTTGATAAATTAGCCGCTGATCTGCGACAAATGATAAATGGGGCTTAACGCTCCATTTTTTTATTTATTTGCTAAAAAATGCATTTTAGTGTATAAAATTAGCATTGAACTTTAAAAATGAGGCGCTATGACAGGGTCTAAGATGCTCAAAGTCATTCAGCCGAATGAAAGTCCGCCGTATCCGATAGCAACTAAACCTCCGCCCAGAAAAATAAAGATAGGGCCGATCCAGCTTAACAACAGTTTCTCTGGACAGTGCTATTTACCCCTTTCGGTTGGAATGCTGCAGGCCTATGCCCAAAAGCATTTATCTTATGCCGATCATTATGAATTCCTGTTGGCCGTTTATGACTTCGCGCCGATTTCTAAAATCGTAGACCAGCTAAGCAATGCCGATGTTTTGGCTATAAGTTTATATGTCTGGAATTTTGAGAATTCAATGGCTATCGCCAGAGAGTTCAAGAGTCGTTATCCGGACAGGTTGGTGATAGTGGGAGGGCCGCATGTGCCGGACAGCAAAAAACAATTTGCGAGAATAAAGAAAACCGACCCTAAGCCGGATGAGTTGAAGCGCAAAAGAATGGGGATGACCGAAAAATTTCACAGAGACCATCCTTATATTGACATAGCCGTACACGGCGAAGGTGAAAAAGTATTTAGATACATACTGGAACAACTGGCAATTGACGGCTTGAGAGATAAAACAAAACTGCCCTCAGTAAGTTATCTTGAGCATGACGGGGTATTCCATCACAACCCCAAACTCGAACGGATGCATGACCTATCCGAAGTACCGTCTCCGTATCTGGAAGGCGTATTTAACCCCCTCATGGATGCCCATCTCGACCAAAAATGGATTGCAATGTGGGAAACCGACCGGGGTTGTCCATATCAGTGCACTTATTGCGATTGGGGCGGAGCCACCGAAGACAAAGTCAATCCATTTCCCTTCGACAGAGTATCCCGAGAAGCCGTTTGGTTCGGCAAACATAAAATACCTTATATTTTTCTGGCCAATGCTAATTTCACTATTCTAAAAATAGATGTTGAAATAGCAAGAAAATTAGCCGAGGTTAAGGCAACATATGGTTACCCTGAAGGTATATCCGTTCAGAACGCCAAAAACCCCAAACCCCATGCCTTTGAGGCTCTGACTATCCTTGAAGAAGCCGGACTGAACAAAGCCACTGTTATGTCCATTCAATCTAAGAATTATGATACGCTAAAAGCGGTCCGCAGAGAAAACATGAAACCAGGAGAATATAAGGAAATCCAAAGTAGATTAAGAGAAAAGGGTGTTTACACAATGACTGATTACATTCTTCCTATGCCAATGGAAACATATGACAGCTTGCTAAATGGAATTGCCGCTATTATATCAGAGGGTCAACATGATAGGATTCAATTCAACAATTTGTCTATATTGCCAAACGCTGAAATGGGCGATCCAGAATATCAAGAACTTTACGGAATGGATATGGTCAGAACGTCAATAACCAATATTCACGGCAAGAAAAGCGATTCCGTCAGTGGCGTTGAAGAAATGCAGGACTTGGTCATCGCGACCAATACCATGCCCCGCGAAGAATGGGTCAAAGCCAGGACATTATGCTACGTGGTCGCGTTTACTTACTTCAACAAGCTTCTCCAGATACCGACAATGATTCTGCATGAGGTCTACGATATTCCTTATCGAGATATTTTTGAAACATTGATGGAAAAGCCGAAGCAAACTGACAACTTTCCAGTTTTTCGGGAAATATTGGACTTCTTTCACTCTTTCTCACGAGGTATGCAAGACGGAACGCAGGAAGAATTCTTCCACTCTTCGGAATGTCTGGATATATTGTGGCCACCAGATGAGTACGCGTTGATTAAATTATGCCGAGAAAACAAGCTTATAGAATTTTATAAAGAAGCGGAACAAATGTTAAAGCAACTTGTGGAACCGAATAAACAAGTAGAGCCCCTCATTGAAGCCGTGAAACTCAACCAGTCGCTTATCAAATTACCATTCCAGACCAATGACTTAGAAATAAATCTATCATACAATATTTGGGAAATATATCAAGCCGCTCGTCTGGAGAAGAAAATTAAACTGAAACAAGAGAGCCATCGACATACTATCGACCGAACCAGCGAACATTGGGATTCGTGGGAAGAGTGGTATGAAAAAATGGTCTGGTGGTGTAATCGCCGAGGCGCCTATCTTTACGGAAATAAAAATCCTGTTCCAGACATTGAAGGACATCACTAAAAAGTTTAAAGCTTAAAATTAAAAGTTAAAAGTTTACGACACCGCCGAAAGCGGTGTTTTTGACAAAAAACAAAAGATAATTTAATATAGCACCAACATAAAGCAGTTTTTTAAAAATAAGGAGCGATAATATGTATCCAGACCTAAGAGGAAGAACGGCTCTGGTAACCGGAAGTTCTGACGGAATAGGAGCCGAAATTGCTTTACGTTTATCCATAGAGGAAGTCGAGGTTATCGTTCATGGAAAAAATCCAGAAAAAGTAGAAAGAATATGTAGTAAAATTAGGGAAGCAAGCTCAAATAAAAGCCGAGTACACCAATTCGTTGCCGATGCTACTAAACCGGAACAAATAAGCCGTTTCTTTGAAACAAAAATGCCCCAAATCGGTAAATTGGATATTTTGGTTAACAATATCGGCGGCATACCGGGGATAAAAACATTTGAAAAAGTAAGCGATGAAGAGTGGTACGACACCTTTACCCTTAACGTGATGGCCCCCGTAAGGTTTACTCGTTTGGCTTTGCCATATCTAAAAAGATCAGCTCAGGCCAGAATTATTAACTTGGGAAGCGCAGCGTCAATGCAGCCCGGAGTAAATAATCCGCATTATCTTGCGGCCAAGACGGGACTAGTCAATTTAAACAAGTATCTTTCCAACGATCTCGCTAAATATAATATTTTGGTCAACATGGTTTGCCCCCATACTATAAAAGGCGGAGCTTGGTTTAGAGACATAAGAAATATTACTAACAACACGGGCGTTTCTTTGGAACAAGCAGCTCAACAACTTGAAAATTCCGTAAAGATTAAGGTTCCTCTTAACCGTGTGGGGACGATGGAAGAAGTGGCCAACTTAGTTATCTTCTTGGCTTCAAACTCAGCCTCCTTTATAAACGGCGAGTGTATCTTTGTCGATGGCGGAACTAAAAGGTCAATTTTTTAGGAAAAATTATATGGCAAAAAAACGCCTTAAAAAAGAGAAGTTTTTAATCTTGATCTGCGGATTGCCAAGTACCGGTAAAACTACTCTCGCCAAAAAGTTAGCCGGACAAATTAACCAGTATATTTTAATTTCCCAAAATGATATCCGGAGGAAAATGGGCATAAAGCGTATGCCTAAGACTCAAGAAAAAGTTCTAAGAGCCATAGATCGCTTAATTGCCGAAAATCTTCTCTCCGGTCTGGGGGTAATTTGTGAAAGCGTCAATCGTTGCAGTTTTCGACGGCAACAAATCTACGGGGTAGCTTCCGGCTGTGGCCGGCGGGTGATCACTTTGGAAATAGTTTGTTCTGAAGAAACAGCTAAAAGTAGGATACTCAAAAGACAAAAAGGAGACGAGCTTATTTCCGATCCTACAGATCCGGCTGTTTATGACAGGTTAAAGACCCTCTGGCAAAATATTGGGGTAGATTTCCAATATCCCGGAGAAGATCATGTCGCTTACCTCCAATTCGACAGCGAAAAAAATAAACTCAAAAGAATTATTCCCAGAAAAGGAATGCGGGAAATCTTCAACCAAATTGAAAAAACATTGAGGTCATAAGAAAATGAACACATCCCTATCTCTCATTAAAGCTGTGGGGTTTGATCTGGACAGAACGCTTTATCCCAATACTCCGGAAATGAACGAGAGGGTAGCTCAAGAAATTTTTAAAGCCATTTTAAAACTCAAACCGGAATTAGAAACAGTAGAAAAAGTTAGAACAATTTACAAAAAGAGAGGTGAAGAACTTCGCAGTTGGTCAAGGGTCTTAGAAGAGATCGGGATGAAAAATCCCGGAGAAGTAGTAAAAAATTGTTTAGATTCGGCTGACATTACCGATCTAATTAAAGAAGATAAAAAACTGGTCCGAATCATGGAACAGTTAAGCCAAAAATTTTTTCTTTTTTTGGTCACCAGGTCTACTCAAGATCAGGCCACTAAAAAACTGGCCAAGATAGGGATCCGACCGGAACTTTTCCACCTCTCTTCTTTTGGAGACGACCCTCATTCTTTATCTGAAAAATTTGGCAAGAATTTCCAATATTTCTTGTTCCAGTCGCCTTATCAACCCTATGAACATATTTATATTGGAGATAACCCCCAAACAGATATAATCCCTCCAAAAAATCTCGGCATGAAAACTATTATTGTCGGAAAATATTTAAAAGAAGCGGATTTTTCCGTCGCCAATATCCATGAAATCGAACAACTATTGCTTCCTTAATCCTCGCCAGACGAGGATTTTTACTTTTATGACCTCATTGACAAAACCTAAATAAATTTATAAGTTTTCACGGGACTTTGAAATTTTGAAGGATTCCGGTGAAATACAGAAAACTGGGCGAGATAATGGTTTCTGAAATTGGGTTTGGAACTTGGGGCATTGGCGGATTAACGGAGGGTGCTTCCTCTTATGGTCCGACCGACGATTCTGTCTCTAAATTGGCAATTAGAACTGCCCTAGGTCGAGGAATTAATTTTTTCGAAACTTCTGAACTCTACGGCAATGGCCACAGTGAAGAACTGCTCGGAGAAGTAATGCGCCAAGACAACTGTCGAGATTCAGCAGTCATAGCTACCAAAGGAGGCCTGACTAAATACCACGGGGATCGTGATCTTTCCATAAAAGGCCTAAGAAATTCTCTAACCGGCAGTTTGAGAAGACTAAAGACTAATTATGTGGACCTTTACCAATTACATGATCCGCCGATTGAAATGATCGATAAAGAAGTCATCGATACTTTGCAAGAACTTAGAAAAGAGGGATTGATAAAAGAATTCGGCCTTTCATTAAAATCTCCTAAGGATGGCGCTAGAGCCATCGCCCTAGGTTTTAAGATCTTGCAAATCAACTTCAATCTGGTTGATCAGAGGGCCTGGGACTGCGGATTGCTGGATGAAGCCAAGAGAAGAGAAGTTAAACTTATCGCCCGCACTCCTTTTTGTTTCGGTTTTTTAACCGGTAAAATAACCAGTTTGAACTTCCACGCCAGAGATCACCGGTCAAGTTGGCCCAAGGCCCAATTAGAAAAGTGGCTTGAGGCCGCTGAAATGTTTGACCGAATTAATGAAAATAAGGACAGAGGACTAAACGTTTTGGCTCTTAAATTCTGCCTTATTTCAGAAGTGTTTTCTTCTGTAATTCCGGGAATACAAACCCCCGATGAGGCCTTGGAAAACGCCGCCGCTTCCCAATGGCCCGATCTGACCCCCGAAGAAATAAAAGCCATTCGGAACATTTATCAGAAAAATAATTTCCATATCACGGCGACCTAAGGGTCGCTTTTGTTTTAATAATCTCATTGCTAATTTAATAAACATACTGTATGCTCATAAAAATTGAACTTTAAAAATGAGGTTGATATGACAGTCTTGAAAGACAAAGCCAGGCAAATTAGATTGTTGGTTTTGGACATGATTTACCGCGCTAAAACCAGTCATATTGGAACAGCTTTTTCTTGTGCTGATATTTTAGCCGCCCTTTACTTTGGGAATGTCATGAACATACAACCAGAGTCACCATCTTGGCCCGAAAGAGACAGATTTATTTTAAGCAAAGGCCATGGCTGCTCCGCTTTTTACGCTGCTTTAGCGTTAAAAGGTTATTTTCCCTTAGAAATACTTGGACAATTTAGCCAGGATGGTTCAAATATTTCTTGTCATTCTACTCTGGGAGTTCTGCCCGGTATTGAAGCTACTGGCGGATCTGGTGGCCATGGTTTAAGCATCGGCGCGGGTATGGCTTTAGCGGCAAAATTAGATAGCAGAAGTTCTCAAATATTCGTACTAACCGGAGACGGAGAATGCCAGGAAGGTTCAATTTGGGAAGCAGCCATGTTTGCCGGGCAACATCAACTAAACAACCTAACCCTTATCGTAGATAACAACCAATTGCAAATTCTCGGTAAAACCAGAGAGATAATCAATCCGGAGCCGTTGCTAGATAAATTTAATGCTTTTAATTGGCAGATTAAACAAAATAAATATCAGGAAAGCCGTTTTTTCTCTTGAAGAACATAGTATTTACGGCGGTTTGGGAAGCGCGATTGCCGAAGTTATCAGCGAAGCCGGTTTTGAAGGAAAGCCGCCGGTTTTTAGAATGTTAGACGTCAAGGACAAATTCACTTCTGTGATCGGTTCCGTAAGAACGCTTAGAAAAGACAATAATATAGACAGCGACAGTATCGTTAAAGAAATCTTACATTTAACGACCTAGAGAGCAGCTTTTTCAGCTGCTTTTTATTTATAGAGCTGATGCCCTACCTACTTTCTATAAAATCTTTGACAATTTTATAATCAGCAAAATACTTTGATTCCGGCCTAGTGACATAGTCGGGGGGGTTGAATTTATAGTAGACCTTTTTAAGAAAGGGCTTATTTGAAGCAAAATGTTTCAGTTTTTTAAGTAGATCTAGTTCTGACCAAACAGACCCTGGTTTCGCAGAAGAAACGGGCTCTTTCTGCCCAATAGACAACCATGTTTTTTCTATAGAATATTGCTGGGCAAGATAAACAATGAACATCCCCCTAACGGCGAATCGGCTTTCTTTTTCTGATATGCCTTTTTTCCGTATAATTTCCGAGAATCCTTCTTCGCAAATTCTCCACTGCTCGCCGATAGACGGATGCATCAGAAAATCTTCCGTGAGACTGTGATCAAAGAAAGGCAGGTCGCTTCTTTGCATAATATATCCTAATTTATCAAGCACCTTGGCTTTGCCAGAAATTATCAGCATATCAAACAATAAAAATTCGAACATGTCCCCGGCTATGGCAAAGTGCTTTGTAATATTGCGTATTTCTCTCTCTGTTTCGGTTCTTGTGACCGCAAAACAAATAAAATATTGGTCGGACCAGAAATTTTTTACCCGGGCAAGCATATTCTCGTCTTCAACTGATCTGCCGAATGGCCGAGTTTGTTTCTCAATAATACCAAAAGGGTTGTTATAATCCTCGCGTCGAAATCGAATATTGATCTGCTTGCCGGCGCAAGTCCCGTAATCGGGATTTTTTTCCAAAAAATCCGCGCATTCAGAGATGGTCTTTGGAATAATAATATCATCGTCGCATGACCGCACACAGTATTTTTCCTCTATAAAAGGCATCAGATTATATGTATGATCTTTCCCCGGAGGAGCCCATTGGTAAATTATCTTAAAATTTTTAAATTTCTTTATGCCATTCTTAAGCTTCTCGGCATTCTCCGGATTACTACTGTCTAGAATATAAATCGGGTGAGGACTATTCATCAATTCATAGAACTCAAACTGCCTCAACATAAAATCAGGGCGGTTCATGGTGGAAATTATGATGGCCACTTTAATCATTATGGTTTTTTTCTAAAAAATCTTTAACTACTTTAAAATCGTTAAAATATTTTGACTCCGGTCTGGTCGCATCGTTGGTGGGATGATATTTATAATATATACTTTCAAGAAGCGGCCAGCGCGAAACAAAATATCTTGCTTTTTTAAACAAACCTCGTCCCAGCCGGGCAGATGTTGGCCGAGTAGGGGTAGATTTAAAATGACCGATCGTTTGGGTAACAGGCGGCCAATCGGTCTCCAAAGTAAACTGGCGCGCAAGATAAAGAACAAATATCCATTTGGCAATTTTTAATCCTTCTTCCTCTGTATACCCTTTTTCTCTTATGATTTCAGCGAATTCCTTATGGGCTATCGCCCATTGGCTGCTCATATTTGGATCTGTCACGACATCAACCGTTAAACTATGGGTAAAACTGTAACGGTTACTACTCTTTTGCATGACATACCCTAATTTGTCAAGCACTTTAAATTTACCGGAAATTACCAATATAGAAGTTGATAAAAATTCCAAGATATGTTCAGTCAAAGAAAAATACTTAGTAACATTTCGAATTGATTTTTCCAACTCAACGCTTCTAACCACGAAACAAATAAAAGCTACGTTTCTGATGGAAACTTCGGAGTTGTTAATCTTTAGATCAAACCAAAACTCCTTAACCCTGGCCAGCATATTATCATCTTCAAGCGACCTGCCATGCGGCAGTGTCTGACGCTCAATGATGCCGTAGGGCTTATTATAATTTTTCTTCTGAAAACTAAAATTAATCTGCTTTCCGGCGCAAGTTGCATAATCGGGATTTTTTTCCAAAAAATCCGCGCATTCAGACATTGTACTGGGAATAAGAAGGTCGTCATCTCCCATCTGAATGCAGTACTTTTCTTTTACTTGGGGCAAAAGTTGATACAAACAATCTTTCCCCGGCGGAGCCCATTGATATATTATACTTAACTTCTTAAATTTCTTTATCTCTTTTTTTAACTTATCCGCATTCTCTGGATTACTACTATCCAAAACATAAATCGGATGGGGACTATTCATCAATTCATAGAACTCAAACTGCCTCAATATAAAATCGGGACGGTTCATTGTTGGAATTAGGATGGCTACTTTAGTCATTGTTGAATGGTATAATTTGGGTACGATAAAGTCCATAGTTCTTGTTTATAACACCCGTTGATACCTTCTGACACTTTTTGATACTGATACAAAGTACTGGACAATATCTGTTAAATTTATTATGATTTTGTCAAAGCTTCTTAAAAACGAGGGGTAAAATGCTCAAGAATGTGAACCCAAATATATTACAAATAACCAATGCCTTTATGTATACCGAATACCCCCACAAGAGTTTTTGGTCAACTGATATGGGAAGTGAAGATTGTCATTCGGCGCTACTTGAATTATTAACCGATGAGCCCAATGTCCCTCTTTTGCTCTATGTCCATATATTGTACTGCACAAAACTTTGCTGGTTCTGTAATTGTCACATAGGAGAGATCACCCAAAGCCAAGACAAGAGAAAAGATTATCTTGAGCTTCTTTATTCAGAAATACGATTGTTTAAGAAACTTTTTGACAAACACTCTTTGGCTCCGAATTTTACAGAAATACATCTAGGAGGCGGATCTCCTACGGATCTTAGCATGAATGACTTTAGCCGACTGGTAGAAAATTTGAGTTCAATCGTAGATATCAAAAACTTGAGTGAATTTTCTATTGAAATAGATCCAAGACACAGCAGCAGAGAAATGCTTAGATTTTACCATAACCAAGGAATAAACCGAATTTCCTTTGGAATTCAGGACTTTGACCCTGGTGTCCAAAAAGCCATTAACAGAATCCAGCCGATAGAGCTTGTAGAAAAACTTATGGGGCCGGAAATTAGTGATCTTTTCCCCAATGGTATAAATTTTGACATTATTTGCGGCCTGCCTCATCAAACAACCGAAACAATCAAGAGAACGATGGATGAATGTGTCCGTCTTTCGCCGGATAGGATTTGCTTCAATTATCTCCACCAGGCTCCCGAATTTTCAAAACATCAGCGACTTATGTCTGACGGTAAATTTGGAAGACCAGATCATCTTCCGGATTATTATGAGAGGAAAAAACTCTTCACTATAGCCATGGAAACATTGATTAAAGCCGGCTATATCCGCACCGGATATGACCATTTTGCCAAACCAACTGATGCCGTGGCCAAGGCGATGGCAGAAGGTAAAATGCAATGGAATGCATTGGGAGTTACTGCGGGAAGATACACCAGTATTATTGGCGTGGGAATCCAGAGTTTTAGCACAATCGGCAATTATTATTTTCAGAATTTTTATGACTTGAAAAAATACCGGGAATCTTTGAGACAAGGACAATTTCCGATTTTCCGCGGCCATCGGCAAAACCAAGATGATCTTATCAGAAGAGATGTTATTCAAACTTTAAGAAGTTTCTTTTCTATAGATTTCAGATGTATTGACGAAAAATACGCTATTAATTTTGAGGAATATTTCGATCCAGAACTTGTGGCATTAGATGATTATGTAAGGGACGGCCTGATAGAAATAAAAGACAGGTCGATTATTATTACTGAGAAAGGGCATCAATTCGCTAATACTGTCTGTTATGTATTTGATAAATATAAAAAAAATCGGCCCAAATTTTAAAATTTGGGCCTTTTTATTAAAACTCGCCTATTCGGTTTACAGCGTCCGTTGACACTTTCTGACACTTTTTGATACTCTTAAAATATCATGGGCAATGAACAAAATACAAAAGTAGCCATATCAATATCCACAATGAACCGGCCGGATTTCTTGGCTCGTACTCTTAATTATTACGCAAAATGTAAATCCCCCCACCCGGTCTATTTGTCCGATTCAAGTAGCCCTGAAAATGTTAAGATAATTAAATCAATTCTGAAAAAACTAGATAATAAATTAGAGATACATTACAACTGGCTCCCGCCCGGGTTAGAACCCCACGAAAGAACGCTTTCTGTGGTAAAAGAAAAATACGCCCTCATTAACGGAGACGACGACTACGAAATACCGTCCACTTTAACTAAGTGCGCAGAATTTCTAGAGAATAACCCGGACTATACTGCAGCTGGGGGTCATGGCATATCTTTTCGACTTAAAACCAGTGGTCCATACGGAGAAATAAAAAGGTTGGCCGACTATCCTTTTTATCCAATTGAAGCAAATACGGCCTCTCAAAGATTAAATGATTTTTTAAAAAAATGTTTCGTCGTCACATCCGGAGTAAATCGAGTTGAACATTTGAAGAAGATCTGGGTCATTCCGTTGCCCATAATAAACACCTGGAGCGAACTATTTCAGATAAGCCATTGCGCCGTGTCCGGTAAAATAAAATTGCTGGACTGCCTGGGCATAGTTCGGCACATTCATGACCAGCAATATTACCTGACAAGTATGGTTGATTGGCTGACCGAAAAAGAATTCTATAATTATTATACGATATTCCAAGACCACCTTGCTAAAACAATCGCAAAAATTGACAATGTTTCCATAGACCAGGCAAAACAAACTGTTAAAAACGCCTTCTGGGAATACCTGCAAGTATATATGGCAAACGAAAAAAAAGGATTGGGGGCTAACAATGAGGAGTTAAAGACAAGCTCCCCTACTTTAAAAACGTTAAGAGTAACGCTCGGAAAGACTTTTCCTGTTTTAAAAACCGCTTACCGTCAATACTTAAGACCCTTTATCTCTGATAAACAACAGATGCATTATGACGCGATGAACTCACGCTCTCCATATTTTAAAGAGTTTCAGTTTGTAATGGATTCGTTCACGGGAAAGGATATAAAAACACATGACCAACAACAATAAACAAAACAAAAGAAGCGTGGGATTTATCCCCTACGGCCGACAATCAATTGATAATGATGATATTAAGGCCGTCGTTAATGTCTTGCGTTCGGACTGGTTGACCCAGGGTCCTGCGGTAAAACAATTTGAAGAGTCGCTGGCTAAATATTGCAACGCCAAATATGCCGTAGCCGTTTCAAACGGCACGGCCGCTCTTCATTTAGCGTATTTAGCCGCCGATTTAAGCGCCGGTGATGAAGTTATCACAACCCCAAATACATTTGCCGCAACTTCAAACATGCTCCTGGCGGTTGGAGCAAAACCTATTTTCTGTGATATACGGCTTGATAACTATAATCTTGACGAAACAAAAATAGAAAAACTTGTCACCTCAAAAACAAAAGCCATAGTTCCGGTCCATTTTGGCGGCCATCCGTGCAATATGGACAAAATATTAAGTATGGCCAAAAAACACAGCCTGCTCGTAATTGAAGATGCTTGCCATGCTCTAGGCGCCTCATTTAAGAATGAGAAGGTTGGCGGCATCGGTGATATGTCGGTTTTCAGTTTTCATCCGGTCAAATCAATAACTACCGGTGAGGGTGGGGCAATTCTGACAAATAATCCTAAATTTTATAAAAAACTGGCCCATCTCCGAACACATGGCATAACCAAAGATGAGGGTGGATTCAATGTTATGACCGCACTAGGTTATAACTACAGAATTACCGATATTCAGACGGCCTTGGGAATAAGTCAGTTGAAGAAACTGGATAAATTTGTAAAAGCTAGGCAGAAGATTTTCGATATCTATAAAAAAGAGCTGGCCGGTGTAAAAGAGGTCTTCACTCCCTCTCTGGCCAAAAACTCCGTTTCTTCAAATCATCTTTTTGTAATAAGGACAAAAGACCCAACAAAAAGAAATCCTCTTGCTAATTTTCTTAAACAAAACGGCATAGGCGTAAATTTTCACTATCCAACCGTTTATTCCCACCCTTATTACAGAAAAAATGGCTATAAAGATGTAAAACTAGCCAACGCCGATCTATATCATAACTCCTGTATCACGCTTCCGCTTTATGTAACACTAGAAAAGAGCCAAATAAAATACATATGCAATAAAATAAAGGAATTCTTTAAAAAAGTTTAAAGTAGAGAATTAAAAGTTAAAAATCAAAGTTACAAGTTAAAATTTTTTATATATAACTTTGAATTTAAAACTTTAACTTTCAACTTTACACTTTTAACTTTTTACTTATATGCAAACATACCTACTTTTTGAGATAGCCAATTCCTGCGCTGGGTCGAGCAAATTGATAGAAAAGTTGATAGATTCCCTACCGCAAGAGGATAATTTTGGCATTAACCCCCACACTCACTTTAGATATAGCTCAAAGAGCCAAAAACTAAAGCAAGTTAAAGTGAGTGTGGGGGTAAAATTTCAAGTTTATAAGTATAACGAAATTGCCTTATCCGACTATGAATGGTATCCGGTTTATAAGCAAACCTTCATAAATGCGCAGAATTGGAAAAAGATTTTTGCTCATGCAAAGAGCAAGGGCTTTGATATCTGGATAGATGTTTTTGATCTATATAGCGTAGAAGTTATTAAAGATAATCTGCCGTTGGTAACCGGAATAAAACTCCAGTCTTCTGTTTTGAATAACCTCAAGGTATTGACTGCATTATCTGAAGTAATAAAAAACGGAAAGATTACGGTGATGTTAAATGTTGCCGGCAGAGACCTATCAAACATCAAAGAGTTGCTTAAAGATATAAGATCAAATTATTTTGACAATAAAATTATACTTCAAGCCGGTTTTCAGGGATATCCCACCGATAAAGAAGATCTAACCGTAAGTAAGGTCCGGATCTTAAAATCCGAATTTCCTAGTACAATAATATCTTATGCCGATCATGTTGACGGCAGTTCGCCTCTTGCGTTTGATATTCCGGTTTTTGCCGTATTGGCCGGCGCCGAGCACATAGAAAAGCATGTCTGCTTAGACAGGAAAAATACAAAATACGACTTCCAATCAGCAATTGAGCCCTATGAATGTGATCTATTAATTTACAAGCTTAATGAAGCCGAAAAAATATTGGGAACAAAGTTTATACCAGACAAGGAAGCAAATTACCTCAAAACAACAATAGAGAAACCAATCGCTTCAGTTCATTTGAGAGCCGGCGATATTATAAATTTCAAAAACTTTGACTTTAGAAGAACCGGGCAGGAGGGGCTGACTGTAGCTGAAATAAAAGAATATATGGAAAAAAGGTACGTACTGAAAAATGATATAAAGCCCGGGAAACCGATAACAAAAAATGATCTGAAAAAAGCCAGAGTAGGCGTTATTATCGCCTGCCGAATGAAGTCAACCCGCTTAAAACATAAAGCCATATTACCCATTCAAGGACTGGCATCAATCGAAAGATGTATTTTGAACGCTAAAAAAATTAAATCGGCTGATGAGATAATTTTGGCAACTTCAACCCTTGAAGAAGATCAAATTCTAAAAAAATACGCCTTAAAGCATAGGATCCGTTTTTTTGCCGGAGACCCCGAGGATGTCATACTCCGCTATTTAGGCGTAGCTGAAAAATATAATCTTGATGTTACAATCCGAGTTACCGGTGATTGCCCGATAGTGTCGTATGAGATGGCCAAATTTTTACTGAAAAGACATTTTGAAAAAGGTAATGATTATACTGGCCCCAAAGAATATTGTACCGGACAAAATAGCGAAATATACAGTGTAAATACATTAAAAAGAATTATAAAGTACTTGGGTGATGCCAGACATTCCGAATATATGACTTGGTATATGCTTACTAATAAAGACATCTTCCAAGTAGATATGGCCGAATTGCCCAAAGAATGGATCCGCGCTTACCGGCTAACCCTGGATGTCCAAGAAGACCTTGATATGTTTAATGCCTTATTTGAAAAATTGGGCAAAAAAGAAGTAAGCATTAAAAATGTATTCGGGGTAATTGACAAGAATCCCTGGATTCACGAACTTAACGATGCCATGGTTCTTAAATACAAATCGGATAAAAAATTAATAGACATGCTGAATAAAGAAACGAGGATAAATCCGCCCAAAATTAAAAAATGACAACAATATACATACTGGGCGGATTTTTAAAAAAAAATCGTGACGGAAGCTACGGCAGTGATCAATTAAGTTACATAAGGGTTCTGGCCGGATATTATCTTTACAAAAAATTATCTGGAAAAAACAAGATCGAACTGATTGTTTCTGGAAGCAGAGGAATTTATAGAGGAACTCCGGGCATTCCTCGAGTGGCAATAGTAATGAAACGGGAGCTGATAGAATTAGGCCTAAGCCCAAAAGAAATAAAAATAGATAAAACGGACTTTACTTACAAGGAACTTATCTGGCTAAAAAAATATATAGCTAAAAAAACTGGGAAAGCATTTATTGTATCTAATGCCTACCACTTACCCAGGATTAAAACGATGATCGATATTCTTCCAGAATTGAAGGAATTAAAAAATATAATTAAATTAGTCCCCGCGGATAAAATAGCAATTAAATTCGACGAAAAATTAAAACCCAGAATTAAAAAAGCCAATAAAAGTTCGGAAATGAAAAAAATAATTTCTTCTGAAAAAGAGGGTATACGCGCATTAAGATCAGGTAACTATAAATTCAGGTGATGGAAAAACTCATAGTAAAAATAGGGAATGAGAAAAGGGAGATCGGCCCTAACCAGCCGGCTTTTATAATTGCCGAAATGTCGGCTAATCATGGACATAACATCAGGAAAGCGTACAAAATAATCGACGAAGTAGCCAAAGCTGGTGCAGATGCAATAAAACTTCAAACCTATACTCCGGACACGATAACCATTGATTCAAATAAAAAATACTTCCAAGTAGAAATAAATGATGCTTGGAAAGGTCAGACTCTTTACAGCTTATATAGCAAAGCATACACACCTTGGGAGTGGATGCCAAAATTAAAAAAATACGCTGAAGACAAGGGACTGGTATTTTTTTCCTCTGTTTTTGACAATACTTCAGTTGATTTTCTAGAGACAATTAACGTACCGATCTATAAGGTGGCATCCTTTGAAGTGGTCGATATTCCCCTTCTTAAAAGAATAGGCAGAACAAAAAAACCAGTTATTATATCCCGAGGTATGTCTACCCTCTCCGAACTGAAGTTAGCTCTTAAAACGTTAAAAAATGCCGGTACTTCTTCAATCGCAATCCTTCATTGTGTAAGTTCTTATCCGGCTAAATTCGACGAAATGAATATTTATACAATTACCGATCTAATAAAAAAATTCAATCATGTCGTCGGTCTTTCTGATCATTCTCCCGGAGCAACGGCCTCAATAGCTGCCGTGAGCTTGGGAGCAAAAGTTATAGAAAAACACATAATTTTGTCCCGTTCCGAAGGCGGACCGGACGCTGCTTTTTCTCTTGAGCCAAATGAATTCAAAAAACTTGTTGACTCTGTCCGAAATACTGAGGCTGCGTTGGGTAAGCCTTTTTACGGCTCAGGAATAAAAGAGTCGGAAAATATTGTTTTTAGAAAGTCACTTTTTGTCGTTGAAAATATTAAAAAGGGTCAAAAATTTACAGCTCAAAATATCCGTTCAATCCGCCCCGGACATGGTCTTGAACCGAAATATTATGAGCGGGTTATTGGAAAACTAGCCAAAGTTGACCTAGAAAAAGGCACACCGCTTAAATTAATCCACATAGAAAATGTCTAAAATTGGGGTAATCAACTATGGCGTTGGCAATCTGCAATCCGTGAAAAACTCACTGGATTTTTTAGGCATTCCAAACGAAATTGTCGACAAGTCGCAGGAGATAAGTAGTTTTGACAAAATAATTCTGCCGGGAGTAGGCGCTTTTGGAGCCGCAATAAAAAAATTAAATGACCTTGGTTTTACTGAAGAAATAAGAAAATTCTCCAGCCAAAATAAGCCAATCCTCGGTATCTGTCTAGGTATGCAGCTTCTATTTGATGAGAGTTACGAACACGGCCACCACCAAGGTTTAGGATTAATAAAGGGAAGGGTTCTGCCTTTCAATGAAAAAATAAAAAACCTGCCTCTGCCTCAAATCGGTTGGAATAACATAACTAAAGTAGGCGTATCCCCTATTTTAAAAAATGTCGAGGATAATTCTTGTTTTTATTTTGTCCATAGTTTTTATTGCGAACCAGAGAAAAAAACTGCCACAATAGCTAGTTCTGATTATGGCATAAAATTTGCGGCAATTATTAACGAAAATAATATCTTCGGCTGCCAGTTCCACCCGGAAAAAAGCCAGTCGGCCGGACTTCATATATTAAAGAATTTCTCTAGCCTATGATTAAACGACGCTTAATACCAGTACTTTATATTAAGAATGGCCTTATCGTAAGAAGCGAGGGATTTTCTTATCACCACAATATAGGCAACGTGGTAAAAGAAGCTGCTCGCTATAATAGCTGGGATGTTGACGAGTTAATTTATATAGACATAAGTCGAGAAAAACACTACGATCTCCGCCGTGACGATTATAATGTAAACGCCTACAACTCAATCGGATCCATCATTAAAGAAATATCCAAGGTTTGCTTTATGCCCTTAACCTTTGGAGGGGGCATACGAACTATTGATGATGTCAGTTTCAGGATACAAAATGGGGCTGATAAAATAACCTTAAACACCGGCGCACTTGAAAATCCAAAATTAATAACTCAAGCAGCTGAGAGATATGGTTCACAAGCCGTGGTGATATCTATTGATTATAAAATTATTGAAAACCAACCAATCGTATTCACTGATTTTGGCCAAAAAAATACGAGCAAATCTGTTTACAACTGGGTCAAAGAATGCGAAAATCTAGGTGCTGGAGAAATATTTATTAACTCGATTGACCGAGATGGAAAAGCCAACGGCTACGATATTGAAACAATCAATAAAACCGTCGCATCTACTAAATTACCCACTATCGCTTGCGGCGGAGCTGGAAATCTTGAAGATTTTGTTGAACTGGCGAAACAAACAAATGTTTCAGCCGTAGCCGCTGGAAACATATTTCACTTTACCGAGTTAAGTTATCCAAGATCAAAAATATTGCTTAAAAAAAATAATTTAAATTTCCGTTAACATGACTAAGATAACATACTGCACAAAGTGCGTTTATCCCTCAAGTTCTGCTGTTCCCCTTGCCTTTGATGAAAAAGGGTTGTGTTCCGGCTGTAGAACCAGCGGAGAAAAAGCACAGATAGATTGGGACGATCGCAAGAAAAAATTTGAGGATATTATTGAAGAATACCGCAATAAAGACGGCACTGGTTATGATCTAATAATTCCAGTTTCCGGAGGCAAGGACAGTTACTTTCAAGTCCATCTTATGAAAAAAATTTATGGACTTAATCCGCTTCTGGTAACCTACAACGGCAACAACTATACTCCGACCGGAATGGAAAATCTCATTAACATGAGAAATGTTTTTGGAGTTGATCATATTTTCTTCACGGCCAACATTGATGTGCTGAAAACATTAAATCGCCTCGGTGTCCAAATTTTGGGTGATATGCAGTGGCACTACGCTTCGGGCATCTACACATACCCAATAAGGGTAGCCGTAGAGACCAAGACGCCCTTGATGCTCTGGGGCGAACACGGGCATATGGATCTTGGCGGAATGCACTCATATAATGACTTGGTGGAATTTACATACAGATATCGGCACGAACATGTAATTCGAGGATACGAGTGGACTGATTTTTTAAAAAGAGCGCCAGAATTCGGCGAAAAACTAACTAAACAACAACTAATCCCTTGGATGTATCCTTCAGATGAGGAGATAGCTAGTGTTGGTGTTCGGGGTATTTATACCGCTAATTATTTTAAATGGGATGCCAATATCCACGGGCCAATGGTAATGGAAAAATACGGTTTTAAGGTACCCGATGAACCTTTTGAAAGGACTTATAGAAAGATGTCAAACTTAGACGATATGCATGAGAATGGCGTACATGATTACCTAAAGTTTATAAAATTTGGCTATGGTCGAGCAACTGACCATGTTTGCAAAGATATCCGATCGGGCATTATGACCCGTGAACGAGGAATTGAATTAGTTAAAAACATGGACCACCTCAAACCAAAAGATACCCAGCGATGGTTAAAATATGTCGGTTGGACAGAAGAAAAATTTGATAAAATTGCCGATACTTTCCGCGACCAGCGAGTTTGGTGGATCAAAGACGGCCAGTGGTGGAAAGACAATCTTTGGAGGGAACCATCTGCTTACGGAAAGGTCCACTTGGACCCGAAACAACAGAAAAAATACTTATTGTAAATTTTACTTTTAACTCATTCATGCTATCATCCTGTTAGTTTTTCAATACCGAGTAAACATGGGACTAATCATCAGACCAGCACAACTTGATGACGCACAAAGAATTTGGGAGATTAGGAATGAACCCCAAGCCAGGGCTGTTGCGGCCAACTCAGACGTAATTCCCCTCGCCCAGCATATTAGCTGGTTCGAGAACAAATATTTTAAACCCGAGGGTGATTCTTGTTTTGTGGCTGAAATTGACGGGAAAGTTATCGGTTATTGCCGTTTTGATTCGGAAGGAGATCATTACTTAAACTCAATCGCCGTTACTTCATCAATGCATGGCAAGGGAATCGGCACTATCCTACTCGGCCAATCAATAAAACAACTGAAAACAGACAAGCCGATCCACGCTGAGGTAAGGAGATATAATCTAGCATCTGTGAAAATATTTGAAAGAAACGGTTTTAAGAAAGTGTCCGAAGACAAAAAAAATATATATTATCAATTAACATAAAAGACCCCGAGAAGGGGTCTATCGCTTATAGTAATTTAAGACAGCTTGAGCAACACGCTCACCATTAAGCCCGTCTGCCTGAAAATATTTCTGCTGGGCTTGCAGCATAGCCGCTGTATCGCCGACAAGTATTCTCTTTAAACAGTTCCTGACTTCTTCTATGCTTTCTGCTTTTAAAGATGCGCCGAGATTAGTAATTGGCCATTCGGTCATAATGTTACTTCTTGCTTCTGAAAGCAATTGACCGATTTCAGGAGTCCAAATAGTAATTAGTGGTTTCCGTAAATAACACGCCTCAACCGTCATGGTTGAATATATTCCGACAACAATGTCCGAGCCTGCCATAATTTCGCCGCTGGTAAGACCGCTGGGATTAACAACCTTGCCCATCCGTAAACAACTTAATTCCTTCCGATATTCTAAATAAATCTTTTTAAACTCTTCTGTTGCCCCAGAAGAAACAACAGATGGATGATCTGCTAAGATAAGATAGATCGGATTATCAAAATTATTCACGGCCTCGACAAACATTTTGACAGCTTTGGGCATTCCCCAAGCTTGACCGGCAAAAAATACCACCGGCCAGTTTTCTCTAAGCCTCAAAACATCATGTAATGCATATCGTGCAATTTCAGTTTCAACTTCGGCATACTTATCAAAAAAAGGCATACCGGTTACATGAATATTAGATTCTGGATAGTTGGGCCACGACCTAAGAATCAGGCATTTCGCAAATTCATCCACGACGCAAACACCGTCCGGCAAGATATCCCACTTAAACGAAGCATGCCCTCCCCATACCTCCTCGACCAGAACGGTCGGCAGATTTCTTTGTTTAGCTTCTTTATTTAAACCTATTGGTATAGACCCGCCCTTGATAGCAACCGTTAAAATGACCAATGACGGCCCGAGGGAATTGAGTAAATCACTTATTTTTTGTTCAGGAAAGAATAAAAGCTTGTCTTTCAAATATTCGGGCGCCAATCCTTCAGCATAAACAGATACTGGAATTCCTTTATCTTTAAGTATGTTTATCACCGATAGACAAGCATTTACAGAACCGGTATCCCGTAACCCGAAAAGAACCACAAAATACTACCTTTTCAAGGAACTTTGAGCAATAATACCTCAATCGCCTAAAATAGCAATTTTAGAGATTATCTAGCCTTTACTGACCAAACATCGCCCCATTTGTAAGGGTCGAAGCGCTTGTCATCTTTAAGAGACTCCTGGGTAGTGGAGGTTGAAGCGCAGATGAGAATTGTATCATCGGAAAGAGAAACCCAGCCATTGGCATAGAATGGGGGTATTATTATGAGATTATTTTTTCTTACCGAGCTGACGAATTGGAATTTATCGTCTGGTTTATCAGGATCTAATGCGACAAATTTAGCCGAACCGGACACGATAACAAAAAATTTCCATTCTTTTTCGTGATAATGAAACCCGCGGACAACCTCCTTGCTATCGTTACAAACATAATACATTCTCTTAATAACGCCTGCCTTGGGAGCTATTTCTTCCAAACCATTTATAAACGGGGCAAAAGTCCCCCGATCATCGGCAAAAACAGGATATTCAACGGCTCGAGGTTGATTGTGATTCACTTTTTTCATTCTTTTTGTTTGCTTCATGTGGGATTTATCCCGTTAGAGGTCCGACCCGCCTGAAAGGCGTGGTTCTCGGAGTGTGGGCATCCCCACTCCTGGGGAACTCTGTCGGCAGACGACCCCGACTTGAGTCGGGGCGTCTTACCTCTAACGGGACCATATTTTTTTATTATCCTTCATCAAACCCGCCAAATGTTTTTCGTTAAAGTGAACTGTCTCTTCTGAGGATGTTCTATTAAAACTGGCTAAAGATGCCATTTCTTTTATGCCATGGTCTAAATTATACCTCAACCCCTTAAGGAGTCCTGCTCTTTTTGCCTTATCTGCATTAACATGATAATTGCGCTCGTCTTGAAATGGCTGTTCAGTTGACTCAACTTTACAGTTTGTTAATTTGCTAACTCTGTCCGCCAAGTCCTTTATTTGAGAATTTTCGGTGACAAGATTGTAAATTCCTTTTGCGCTGTTATCAAGACCGTTAACAAAAGCCATGGCAATATCTTTCACATGAATAAATGGCCTCCACTGGGTACCGCCAAAGTAAGTTAGCTTACCCTCACCAATGGCCTTAAAACTCAAGAAGTTAACGGCTAGATCCAGACGGACCCTGGAGTGACTATCGGAAATACCATAGGCAGTACCGATCCGATACATTAAAACATTCGGATGTTTAATGAGGAACGATTCTACTTCCAGCTTGCTTCTGGCGTAAAGCGAGAGTGGATTTGTCGGCGATGATTCAGTAAGCATTGAATCGCTCTTGCCATAAACAGAACAAGTTGAAGCAAAAAGTATCCGTCCTTTGTAATTTTTTACCAGCCACTTAACGGGTTCGACATTGACTGCCCTGGTCATCCATTCATCTATCTGGCAGCCCGGATCGCCGACAATTGCCGCTAGCCAAATAATGTGAGTATATTTAGGCAATACGGACTTGAGTTTCTTATAATCCCTAACGTCACCATATACAAAATCAACCGGTTTTAAATACTGATGCTCGTAAACAAGCTTGTCGTAAACGCTAAAAGGAATTCTTTTGGCAACCAAAATATCGGTTATAGCACCGCCAATATAACCGGCTCCACCGACAACAAGAACTTTGATTTTGCTGTTGTTTCCCATATAATTTTTATATAATAACAAAGATAAGCTGTAATGCAATATCTATTATGTTGATATCTGTTGACACCTTTTGACATCTTTTGATACTCTTTATGTAGGTCAGAGGTCAAAACTTTATGCTAATAAGTACCGTCCAAAAACTCAAAGCCATTCCAAGTTATCTTTACAGGAATTATGCCGCTCCTAAATTTTACAGTATCCGAGACAGAATGATCCTGTCAAGAAATTTGGAACTTAAAAATAAATATGTCGGCCGGCGTTGTTTTATTCTTGGCGCCGGACCCTCTATAGCTGACACTGATCTTTCGCGGCTGAGACAAGAGCATGTTTTTGTAGTTAACGAGTTTGAGAAGAATAAACAGCATCGCTCTTTAACGCCGACATTTCACATCATATCGGAATCAAATTATTTTAACGAAAACGGACCGGAGTATTGGCGCAACCGCTTTAAGGAAAAGAATAAATACATATCTGCCGACACAACTATTATAACCAACTTGGCAGCAATACCATTCATTCAGAAACATGACTTGTTTAAAGAGCATAGGATATACTATACAGGCACACAGGGAATTTTCAGCAATAATCTGCCTTTTAGTATAGATCTTAATCACTATGTTCCCAATCCCAAAAATTCAATTTTAATGTGCATGATTGCGGCCACTTGGATGGGTTTTAATAAAATTTATCTTCTTGGCTGCGAACACAGTTTCCTGGCTCAACCTTTGGGTAAAAATAAATCTCTCGGGTTCGGTCATAGCTATGAAGATGAAACATCTAGCCTTGATAATGCCGACAATGCAACCCTGAAGAAATATATTGATGCCAAAGAACTGAATTTTACCTACGAGATGAGCATCGCCAACATATTGCAATTATTTAAAAATTACCGCTTATTTTACTCTAAAGCGCGCAGAATCCATCCAGATTTACAAATATTCAACGCCACGCCTAATAGTTTTCTGGATGTTTTTCCTATGATAAATTTTGAAGATATAATGGGACTATGAAACATATCCGATATAACAATATAGAGGTTGTATATAAAGAAAAGCTACATGGCGGAGGAATTAGATTCGGACAGCAATTTATTCCCATAGTAAAGGAAAGGTTCGGCCATGTTGGCCACATATTTGAATTTTGTGCTGGACCTGGATTCATCGGATTTTCACTGCTTGCAAATAATCTCTGCGATAAATTAACTGTGGCCGATATAAACCCGGAAGCTGTTAAGGTGTTAAGTGAGACGGTCAAAAAAAATGGCCTAGAGTCAAAGGTTGCCGTCTATCTTTCCGACTGTCTGGATAGCATACCTGAGACAGAAAAGTGGGATCTGGTCGTCAGTAACCCACCTCATGTTTTTTGCGCAAATGAAGATGAGCACAAAAAAAATATAATTTTATTTGACCCTAATTTTAACATACATAAACGATTCTATAGGGATATCAAAAAATTTTTAAAGCCAACCGGTTCAGTGCTGCTTCAGGAACACACAGAATCAACAAACATAGACGATTTCAAAAGTATGATAGAAGAGAACGGGCTTAAAATAGTTGATGTTTTTACATATACTTCCCCAGTTAAAGTTATCGGCCCTAAAAACACTCTCGGTTTTAACTTTCCAACTCTGCGCAAAATTTTTAATCCGTTTAAAGTTTATAGGGCCGCAAAAAGACGGCTCTGGCCGAATAAGCCCAGGAACTATTATTTTATCCACGCTAAAATAGCATGAAGATTTTAGGTTTAAAAATTATTGACCACGACACGGGTGCCGCTCTCTTGGTGGATAACCAGGTAATAGCCATATCTCAAGAACGTCTAGATAGGAAGAAGTATTCCATGGCATTCCCGAAAGAATCTATTGATTACTGTTTGTCTGCGGCTGGCATAAAAAGTATCGATGAAATAGATTCAGTCGCAGTTGAGCAAATAGATGCAACGCCTGCATCATTAATAAACCTGCTTAAACAACATGACTTGTGGGATAAGATCGCTCACAAAACTATATTTGTTAACCATCATGATGCTCACGCAGCCAGTGCCTTTTTTTGTTCACCATTTGATGACGCGGCGGTTATGGTAGTTGATAGCGCCGGCCAAAAGGAAAAATTAGCAACGGGATTAATAGGCGTAGAGACGGAAACATTTTACAAAGGTAATAAAAATGGACTGTATCGGATCGTCCGCAATCATGCGCCAGTTAACCAATTTACCGGCCGGCTCTTGGATTTTTCCGGGATCGGCAATTTGTATTCACAGGTCACTTATTTTCTCGGGTTCGGCAAACATGAAGAGGGTAAAACAATGGGCCTAGCACCTTACGGAAAAGGTAGGTTAATTTCAGAGATTCCGGAAGAACAGTTCTTAAAAAAGGTAGACCAATTCCGTTATATCTTCCCTACTCGCCTAGAACCACACTCAGACATGGGCCTAAAATATCTCTTCAAAAAAACATCCTATTCCAGAAAATCTGCCCTAGTCAGAAAAATAAAATTAATTATGCATTCTTTTTCTAAAAAGGGCTTGGCTTATGAAAAACCAGCACATTTCCCAAAGACGCCAGAGATTTTCTTTAAACACCCACGCGCAAATAAAAATATCAAGCTTCCAGACAACTTTTACCCCCACACCCAGCCAGCGAATATTTATGATCGCCAAGAAGGCAATCGCCGGCTAGGTGTGGGGGTTTATACGGAATTGGCTTACTGGGCACAGTTCTATTTAGAAAAAGTTATGACTGACTACGCTATATGTTTACACAATGTCACAAATTCAAAGAATCTTTGTATCGCCGGAGGCGTAGGCTTAAACAGTGTGGCCAACAAAAAGATCCTGGACAATACTCCTTTTGAAAATATTTTCATCCAACCCGCTTCCGGCGATTCCGGCTTGGCATTGGGAGCAGCTTTGTGGGCCAATCACCAGTTCAATAAAAATCCGGTTGAGTGGAAAATGGATAACGCCTATCTTGGCAGAGAATATGGAGAGAAAGAAATATTGAATACCATCCAAGGATATCAATATGAAAAATTATCAAGTCCAGCCCAAACAGCGGCAAAATTACTGGCAGACGGAAAAATAATTGGCTGGTTTCAGGGTAAAAGTGAGCATGGCCCCAGAGCCTTGGGCAATAGAAGCATCCTATGCTCTCCCATTCCGCCCGGAATGAAAGACAAGCTGAACGCACAAGTAAAGCATCGCGAATCATTTCGCCCATTTGCTCCAGCATGCCTCGAAGAATCTGCCGATGAATATTTTGAGCTTGATTGTCCAAGCCCGTTCATGCTTCTTGTTGCTAAGGTAAAAAAGGATAATATTCCCGCAGTAACCCACATAGACGGGACCGCCCGCGTCCAGACCGTCAATAGTAGTCAAAATCCGAAATTTTATTCGCTTATAAAAGAATTCCAAAAACTAACCGGCGTACCAGTTGTATTAAATACATCGTTCAATGACTCTGGCGAACCCATTGTTGAAACGCCTGAAGACGCGATAAAAACTTTCAAATCCACAAACATTGACGCTCTCATCATCGGCGGCTATCTTCTCTTGCCGAACAATGACAAAATTAATACATAAAACGACTAAGAACCTCTTGCGCAAACTGCCCATTTTCCTTCCAGCTAAAAAACTGCATTATTTAGCGCGCAGATTCATATTTAAAATTTATAACGCTCTATTCCCAACCGCAACGATACTTCTTTACCATCGGATATCAGATTCAAAAAATGACCCTCATCGGCTTTGCGTATCGCCGGAAAATTTCCGCGAACAGATAAAATTTTTAAAAGAAAATTTCCGCGTTATACCCCTGGTCCAGCTTGTCAGGGAAGTTCGTTCTAAAAAATTAAAAAGCAAGACCGTGGTCATTACCTTTGATGACGGCTATTCTGATAATCTCCACAATGCCTTACCGGTTCTCCAAGAACTCGACATCCCAGCCACCATATTTTTTACGGCCGGTTATGTTGGCTCGAATAAGCTCTTTTATTGGGACTTATATGCACAAACAGGCGAAAATACGCCCCCAGAAGACCAAGGTAGGCCATTGACCCTAGATGAGGCTAAAACCCTCTCTACGGCCCGTATAATCGAAATTGGAGGCCATACTATAAACCACCCCAAACTAGCTAAAATACCCCCAAATGAGCAGTTTGTGGAAATATTCAAAGGGAAAATAATCGTTGAAGAAATGCTTGATATTCCCCTTTTAAGTTTTGCCTATCCGTTTGGAGGCAGGGACAGCTTTGATAAAAACACAATTGAACTGGTCAAAAAAGCCGGATTCCAATACGCTTGCTCCAACACACACAAAAGAGTGACAAATAATTCTAATATATATGCCTTACCCCGTTATGTGGTAAGAAATTGGAATTTAGAAGAATTTAAGAAAGAATTCACTAAATTTATTTAATATTTACTCGGGATGAATATTATCCAAATCAACACAATAGATAAAAAGGGTGGGGCAGCAATGGTTGCTTATTCTTTACAACAAGAACTGGGAAAAAGGGGCCACACAATATCGATGTTTGTCGGGAGAAAGTATTCTGAGGAGAGTAATATTAAATTGCTTAACGACATGCGTTCTATCTCAGGTAAAGTCCGACGGAAACTTGCTTACTGGCTAGCTAATGACATCGATGTTTTTTCTTCTGACCACATTTTAAAAACTCCGGAATTTAAAAATGCCGATATCGTTCATTGCCACAATCTGCATAGCAACTACTTCAATCTGGGAACCTTGGAAAAAATGTCTCGCCTTAAGCCGGTTGTTTGGACATTCCATGATATGTGGCCGATTACCGCCCATTGTGGCCACGCTTTTAACGGTAAAATCAACAAGAATGGTTTTTTTACTTGTCCGGCCTTAAATATACCACCGGCTATCGCCTGGCACAACGAAAAATACCTAGAGAATAAAAAAACAAAAATATACAAAAACTCAAACTTTCACATTGTCACTCCCTCAAAATGGTTGGCGGAAAAAGTGGGTCAAAGTATTTTAAAAAATAAACCAATATCAATTATTTATAACGGCATTAACACAAACGCATTCAGCCCCTTACCCAAAGAGCAATGCCGCAAAGAACTAAACCTGCCCTTGAACAAGAAGATTATTTTATCTGTTATTAAAAAACAAGATGACCAATGGAAAGGATGGGCGTTCGTAGTTGAAACTGCTGAACAATTCAAAAACAACAAAGATATTGTTTTTATAAACATCGGCAGAATCACCAGCAATAAGAACAATTTATTAGGACTTCCACCCATTAGCGAAGAAGGAGTGTTGAAAAAATACTATTCCGCCACCGATATTCTTCTCTATCCTTCAATAGCCGACAACTGTCCCTTGGTAGTCTTAGAAGCGATGGCTTGCGGTTTACCGATTGTCTCATTTAACACCGGCGGCATACCGGAGTTGATAGAACATAAAGCAAACGGATATATAGCCAAACATAAAGACACTGACGATCTCAAAAACGGTATAGAGTATTTACTAAACTTGTCTAATCAAGAGTCAGAACAAATGAGACAACATTCAATAAAAAAAATAAAAAATGGATTTACGACGGAGAAAACGACTAACGAATATATTGAGCTTTACAATCACATCTTATAGATTGTGCGGCTGTATTTCTTTAAATTTATATGGTTCTTGAAAAGAGGACCAGTAAATTTTATTGGGCAGTAGTCCTAATTCGGTTCCGAAATATTGGTCAAAAATAAAACGAAAAGTGTTTACATTAGAAACACTCTTGGACAATATGTTTTTTGACTTCCCCGGCAGATAAAACGCGCTGAAATTTGAAACCATGGTCAAGGGGTCAACCGATTCCGGATTAAATCCATGATCGGATTGAATAATAATGACTGGCGGAATTTCCGAGTTTGAAATTATCAACTCAACAGTCTCCATTATTTTTCTGTTTGTATATTGCAATTGGCCCAGGTAATACTCTTTTTCTTTAACTAAATCCATTTCTTCCGTGTCAGAAAATTTAGCGGCAACTTTTTCTCCGTTAGGACCGAATAAATACGGCCAGTGCGGAACAGGCAGATGAGCATAAATAAATTTAGGACCCCCCAAATTAAGTTCCGGCATTTCTCCCAATCTTTTAAAAGCAAGGTCAATAACCGTTCTCATTCTATAATTTAAATAATCCCTAAATATGTTGCGACGATTACTAACCAATCTGATCAGGGTTGAGTCTAACAATTTATAACTAAATTCGCCAACAGGCGGTCGTCCTATTTCTGCATCAACGTTAGAGATCGGCCAGCCAACACGAAAACTAACTATTTTATAACCCCGCTGTTTCAAAAACCCCACAACCTTGTTTTTTCGTATCATGTCCAACAGAAACCTTGTGTCGGCTTGGGATTCCAGCAACATTCCGTCTCCCAAGTATTTCATGTTAAGGACCGAGGGCAAAGAAAGAAGTGTTTGGGAATAGTTGCTCCGGCTTTCATCGGAAATTATAAAACCTTTTTCTTCAAGAAAGTCCGAAAATTCTTTATTGTCATAGCCGAAAAAATTTTTTAAAATTCCATTGCCCGCATATCTGTCCGGGATAATGTAATAAATATCCGGTAAATTAGCAGTCGCACTGTTTCCCTTGTCGATAGTTTGTAAAATGTCAGTTTTTATCCCTCCAACCCCACCAATCCCATATATAACTATGCTTATAAGCGGTATCAGCACAAGAACAACCGATGACAGATTAAGAATTTTTGTAAACGGTAACAGATATTTTTTAGTTTTGAGAACAAAAAACCCACCCGACAAAATCATAACGAACCACACCGGAAATAAAAATTTGTGTCTTCCGACCAAAAGATCGGCCATTTTAACGCCATGAAAAATATCGTAAAAAATGCCGTAATAAAGGAAAAAAACAACGACGAGAGAGCTTATTATGCCAGCTTTATGACAGTCCGGAATTAACATTTTTAAAACAAAAAAGGCCGTGGCCGCAAATAAAAGAGCAACGAATATCGGTACTAAAACTACATCAAATGCGATATGATTTCCAAGTTCACTAATGTTGTGAGCAAATAAAAAAACAATGAAAGAAACAGAAAGCAAAAAGGGGTGGAAAATGTATTTAGCCACAGTTTATAACAGGCCCCATGGAACCTGTTTTATATTTTTAAAATCTGAGTGATTCTTTAAAAGCAAATAATCATAATACTTATAAATCTTATCCTCCAAGAGATCATAATCGGCATTAAAATAGTTCTTAAAAATAAAACGGAAAGTGTTTACATTTGTGAGATTATCCGGCAAAAGCGTCTTTTTGCCGCCCGGTAAATAGAGTGCGCTAAAATTCTTGCCGCTTGCCCTAGTTGCTGTGGTAAATGTTTCTAACTCAAAAAAACGGTCGGACAAATCGTTCATCCAAAATACATAACCATGATCTGACTGAATTATAATAATAGGTTCCGTTTTAGACTTAGCTAATATCTCGTCAACAACCAAACTCAACTGTTTATTTGCAAAGATAAGCTGGTCCAGCCAAAAACGACCATACTCCTCTTCTGTTAAAATAGAGGCCTCTTCAACGTTTACTTCTTCACCGTTACGATCGAATAAAAACGGCGGATGTGGAAGGAAAAGATGAAGAAAGACAAATTTGGGTCCGCCAACATCCAACTCTGGAATTTCTTTTAACTTCTCAAAACTGTATAAAATTCTTTTTCTTTCCTCGTTATTTATGCTAAATCCAAAAAACTGTCTTTTGCTTACAAAGTATTTAAGCAATGAAGTTTCAATTATCCGATGGGAAAAATTATTAAGACGACTTGGATTAAATCTTATATCGGCATACTTGTTATAGCTTGTTATGCCTAGGCCGGAATCAAACTGTATAATTTTATAACCCTGTGCCTTGAGAAATTGCTGAACACGGTTATTGTGGATTAGATTCGCTATGTCGTTCTTCTCTATAGTTTCAGGAAGCAGGTTATCCAAATAATCCATATTCATCGTTGCGGGTATGGACAGAACGGTATTTTGATAATTTGAATGGTTTTTCGAAAGAACCGAAAACCCTTTTTTCTTTAAAAAATTAATGAACTCACTATTGTCGTAATTATGTACTTCTTTAAGTATATCCACGCGAGCATATGAGTCAGGAACAATATAATAAATATCGGGCAAATTTTGGTCTTGATTTAAACCTGTTTGAACCGCACCATCTTCAAAAACAACACTGCTTCGGCTATTTGAATAAGCGCTGAAACCAATACTTACAAAAGAAAAAGCAATTAACGCAAATCCAGCGGTTCTAAAAAACTTATATACAGCTCCCAAATCCTTGGATCTCATAATAAAATAGCTGGCCGATATAAAAGAAAAAATTCCCAAAGGATATAAATATTTGTCCCTGACAATGCCTATATCTATCAGCCATCCAACAGAAAGAAGCAGTTCTTTAAAATTCCCGTATGACAGAAAAACTATAAAAAACAAAGAAAGAATCAACCCCGACTTTATATAATCTTTAACAAAGATACTTAAAATAATGGTAAAAACCAGAACTATAAAAGTAACAATGAAAAGAGGCAACCACAGCATCTCATACTTCAATTCGCTTATATTGTGGGCAAAAAGAAAAAGTATGGGAAAAATTCCATACAATAACGGCAGATATGGGATATTTTTGATAAAATCTTTAATTTTTATCATCCTTATTTATAACCCCTGGATCTTCCTCATAAGATAGAGCACTCTGTTGGAGTCTTCGATCTGATGCACCTTTTCGATTTTAAAATATAGGCTGAATGTTTTTTCAAACGATTCTTTGTCGTAATTAAAAAATACATCTTTTCGCGTAGAAAGCAATCTCTGAACCTGGGAATCTTCTTTCGACACAAATTCAATAATAAGCGAGTTGCCTATCCGGCTGAAGAATTCGGCGATAATCGAAAACGGCAAATTATTTGAAATGGCTAAATGGTGAACTAGCGCCAACGCAAAAACAACATCTGCCGGACCTCTTTCAACCAAAGACATTCTTTCTTTTAGTGCCCAGCCAATGGCAGGCGAGGGATTAAACAAGTCCGCGATAAGAGGCAAAATATTTTTTTCTTTGTTTTTTCGTAATCCAATATAATTCTGTTCAACTGCCGCAGGATCAATGTCAAATGCTATAGTAAAAATGTTATTGTCGGAAGCGAGACGACTAAACAGGCCATTATTAGCCCCAAGATCCCAAACCGAATTTGGTTCAATAATCTTCAAAAATTCAGATATCGTCCTTTTCTTATCTTCAAACCCTCTAACGGAGTAATTAGTCTTGTCGTAGTAATCAGCCCATTCCGTATTTTTCGCTTCCCATTTAAACCCTTTAATGGCACGCTCCAAGTTATCAATTAGCACCAACAATCTCTGACGGCTTAAATAAACCTTTTTATCCTTCAGGGTCTTGTTTGAAAAATATTTCTGGGTTTTAGCGTGAAGATGAATGTGAGATAAAATGGAAAGAATAAAACGGGTTTTTAGCGGCAATAATGAACTTGCCAAATCCAGAGGAACGCCGTCTATATAAATCCTGAACAGCTGGCTCAGTCGGACATCTCGATAACTCATAAGGGCAAGCGGGGCAAGAAAGTGCTGGCAGAATTGCTTATAAGCAACCCAGGGCTCTCCTTCCTTATACTTTTCAAAAGAAAGCGTATCAATTAAAATCGGCTTGCTGTCTTTAAACTGGATATTATAAGCACTGGCATCTTTCAAGGACATACCGAATTCAAGCGCCTTTTTCTGAATTTTAAGAGTTAGCAGGGCCGCGTCTTTTAACTGACTAAAGCACCACTCGTAGGGATAAGAAATAAAGGGTACTAATTCTGGTTTTATTATTTTATATCCCCCTTTAGACATCGGGACTCCCTCAGCAATCTCTTCGTGGCCTATTATAAAATCATCATTTAAAAGAGCCCCATAGAGGCCAGAGGATAAAAAATAATCAAAATTATCTTTGTGGGAAAGATTAATTTGACGCAAAAGTGTTCTTTCGCTATAAAAAATGAATCCGCTTGGATCCCTAAAAGAGCTAGACAATTTGTCATTGTTAGCTTTATCGTTCTCCATCTTTATTTCGTTTAAAAAACTTGTTCTGAAAATGCTGGATTTTACTTTTAAATTTAGTCCAGTAAATTTTTGTTGAAAATAAAAATCCGGCCATAGTAGCTATTATTATTTGAATAATAAAACTGCCGGTACCCGGATCAAGATAGGCATGAGTATTAAAGGGAATGATAAGCAACACAATAACTATAATTATCATAAATATAATTTATCATTATAGTCCCATGCATGCAAGGGGTTTCCTGATTAAAATTTGAACATAAAAAAAATAAAAACCCTCTAATCTGAGGGTTACATATTCCGCTGTTTGGGCACCATTGAGCGAATAATATCAATCCTTTCCGGCTTATTTAAATACTCCCAAACTTTTCTGGAAACAAATTCCAGATAATTAGGGTCGACCCGTGTTTGAATGGATGGGTGCAACCAGTCCAAATCCGCTATATCAATTCCCGGCAGAAGTAAATTATTTTGAATAACATAGTCGTAGAGAACTGTGCCCGGAAAAGGAGTTACTATGGTAAAATTAACATATTCAGAACCGGCATCCATATGTTTTTTGGCAACCAAGATCGTCATTAGTAATTCTTCATAGGTCTCATCCGGATAACCAATGAGATAGCAACTGGAGACCAGAATGCCCAACGAATTTGCTTTTTTTATTAAAGCAGATATGTCATAGGTTTCATGGCTAATTTTACCGGCAGCCCACTTATCTATAATCCTTTGGGAACCGGACTCGACGGGGAATGAAAGCCGATTAAATCCGGCCTCGGCCATTGTTTCCAGCATCTCATCATCTATTACTATCCGGCCAGTGCCGTCATTTTTGTGCAGATGTGATAAATTTACTCCATTAACATCGCCCAGCTTGAATCCAAATTTTATAAACATCTTAAAAATGGCCAATGCTCTTTTTTTCTTGGCTAAAAGAGAATCGTCTTCAATATAAATATATTTAGCACCAAGCTCTTTAATGGCTAACGCTTCTCTTTCAACACGCTCGACTGATTGATATCGGAATTTTCCAATATTACCCATGGGCGAACCTTCTATCTCTGTGGAAATATGACAAAAACTGCAATCATAAGGACAACCCCTGGATGTCGTTAATGATACATATGGTTGCGGCTTGTTTAGTTGGCCAACCCTGAGAACACTGCCGTGAGGACGATTTATTTCTGCAATACGATCCATGGGTAGTAAGTCTCTGGCTGGAATTGGTAGCCTATCTAAATCGTTATCAATTAGCCCCATTGGGTTGATTTTAATTCTACCATTACGCATAAAAGCAACGCCTGATATGTTTGAGAAATCGTGGCTTCCCCGGCGAAGAACATTACCAACTTCAACAATCGTTCTTTCCGCTTCTGAAAGACAAATGAGGTTAGCGCCGGCATCAAAAAATCTCTTCATCTGTGTCCTGGCATTTATGCCGCCCATCATAATAAATTTATCAGGATAGGCTTCCGAAATTGATCTAACCGTTTCTTCAACCATATATGTCTGGGGGGTGAAGATAGAGCTTATGCCGATAACATCAAATTCTCGAGCTTCTTTGAGAATCATTTCTGGCGCAAGACCAACCCTCACCTTGCCAGCAGAAAGAGGAGTAACACGGTTAAAAGCTTCCTCCATCGTGTGGTGTTTACTGCCAATACAACAATCGAGAATATCTACCTCAAAACTATTTTCACGCAAGGCGGCAGCCAGATAGAGATTACCCAAAGATACTTCCGGTTTAACCGCACCATATTTTGGATCATGGCGTTGAGGCGAATACATCAGAAGAAATTTGGGGTCTTTGATATTTTTTATCAATGGCGGTGATTCTTGCTTTTTTTGTATCTTAATACCCGTCTGTATTTCCATTTTTAAAGAACCCTCTTAAAAATAAGTACTTGGGTCAAAAATAGCAAAAAGAGCTCTAAATAACAATCCACATAAAAAGCCCTGATTATAGGGCTTGTACGGCCGCCTGTTTAAATTAGTGATGGCCGGCAATTTCTATATAAGGATTTTTACTGCCATACAGATATGCTCCGCGGCGGTTACAATACCAAACCATTTTTTGGCACCACTCTTCCCATGAATCCCATCTTTCGGTCGTACGGTCTATGCAGTAGCTATAATTTCCGGGTTTATAATCAGCAGTTCCGCCAAGTAATACGGTACGATAAACATCCCAAATATTGTAATTCAGTTCAAGATTTAAATCTTCATTTTTAAAAGGTAACTTAATAAGAGATCGGTTCAACTTCAGTGAGTCAAGGAGAACGTCAACCGGTTTATCGGAAGTCATAAACTGCATCATTACCATTTCCGCTTCCCGATAAAAAGCTTCCAGCTTATTTTCAGCGCAAAGTTTGATAAGTATATATTCTTCCGGCGGCCAATAAATGTTGAGCCATTCCTCAGAATGAAAATATTCTCCGGAACATCCCGCCTGTATGTCACGGGCCAAGTTAGCAAAAAATCTGTAAATCTCGGATAAAATGGGTAACTCCCCGGAACAACTTGAATTTTTTACAAATGCTTCGAGCGCCTGACCATATGACACACCATAATATTCGTGCAGAGTCATGATGGGTATTTGTAAAAGCTTGTTAAAGTAGATGAGGCTGGTCATCCAGCAAAATACCCAAGCCTTGATCCATTCTTCTTTGGGCATAGTGTTGGTGGCTACAACCAGTTCCTGATATTCTTCCACGCCGCTGATAGAATCGTTGCGTTTGCCGTGATGACTGATCATTTTTGTACGAACTATCTCATATCCATAACGTTCCTGATATTCCGGATTACCCATCTCCGTATTGCGTAGAATGGTGAGAAAGTTGAGTTGGATATGATTATGCTGACCATTAGTGATGAGTGTAGAGGTTCCGTCAACAATGCTTTGATATGTTTCTTCAGGCATCGGGAGAATAATATCAGTCATAGTATAAACACCTTCTGCGGCCAGCTGTTTCTGCATTACATAATATTCATCGAGTTTCATATTATCCCTGCGCACCGCCTTAAGTGTCGCTGGGTTTAAAGACTGTTGAGACATAACTGTAACCCTGTTTAAACCGGCCTTGGCAAGAATTTTAAGAGCTTCAATGGTATGCTTTTTGGGATTCTTGGAATTTTGAGTAGAGACTGCTTCCAGATAACCATACTTCGCCCTTGTTTCGGCGAAATATTCGGCGATCTGAATGTCCCGCTCAAGAATTCCAAAATTGGCATTACACAGAAATATATACGGAATCCTGTGTTCACCGACCCACATGATATCGCCGTAAATTTGTTCTAGTAAAAACCTGCTAACCCTGTCTTCGGTGGCTCCTCCCCAATCGCAATATGTACATTGAAAGGGGCAGCCCCGATCAGTTTCATACATCAGAACCCATTTTTGATCAGGAAAAACAGTCATGAGTTTGTCAAAGACACCGGTTGTAAACGGCGACGGAGCCTGGGCTAGCTCTTTGTCATTCATTCTTTCAACCTTAGGATTGAAATGAAAAATACCATTAGCGTCAACATAGCTGGCCGAGGGAATTAGACTTTTATCGTGGCAACTATCGATAGCCATCTGTTCAAGAATATATTTGAACACTCTTTCGCCTTCTCCGTGTACACAAATATCAATTTCCGGATTTAAATGGTGGAAATCCTCAGTGAAATTCATCCGCTTGCGCAGACTTTCCTTGGAACTCAAATCGACAGTTCTAACTCTTCTGAACTGTTTTTTGCTGTCAGGCACTTGCGGGCCGCCAAAAACAATAACAACCTCCGGTTTTCTCCTCTTTAGCTCCCGGGCAATATCTAGAGAGTTCTCAAAATTCCACATGTATATACTGAAACCAACAATATCTGCATCACTGAGAAATTCAGCAGCCTCTTGAATGCGCATGAATGTATAAATAGGCGCAAAAAATTCATAATCATCAGAGTGAGTCAAATGCTTTTGGGCATAAGCCTGGAGCATTCCCACCGAAAGAGGCAAATAGCACTGGCCGGAGAAACTGTTATTGATCTGGACAAAACCTATTTTTATTTTCTTATCAGGTTTTTTTGATTTAAACTCTAGTAAATTATCGTTTATAGTCCTAAGCGAAATTATTCCCAAACTCATACTGTCATATTTACCTTTTAAGTTTTTAATGTTCTTACTGTTAGTTATAAACTAATAATTTATTTCTTACAATAAAACTATAGTTGCTTCACCCTGTCTAGTAAATTTTTGGCTAAAATATGAGATTTCAAATAACTTTGATATAGCCTATAACCATTTTCAGCCACCCTTTCAGAGATTGAATAATTATTCTTAACCCATAAGATCTTATTGGCTAAAGATCTGAAATCAGCCGGCTTACAAGTAATACAAGTTTCTCCATCCTTTAAAAGCTCGAGAATGCCAGTATTTGCAGCTGTCAGATATGGCAACTTCATAGCCAACGATTCGTAGGCCTTATGGGGAATAGTCCGCTGAAGACGTTCGTGGTCAGATAATTGGCCTAAACTCACATGGCATTTCCCCATTAATATTCTTAGTTCTTCGGTCGGTAAAAAATCAAAAAAATATTCAATGTTATTTGGCCTTAATTCTTCGATCAAAACTTTTAGCTTACCGACCAGCTGACCGCCTACATGCATGATAAATCTTACGTCTTCTCCTTTAAGTAGTTCGGCTGCTCGAACCACATATTCTGCGCCGGTTTCAGGCTGTAACGCTCCCCGGAACAAAACTGTGAATTTATCAGGCTTATTTATGATTGGATCATAAAAAAACTTATCTTCATCAACGCCAATCCAACTTCTAAAAATTTTATTTTTAGAAACCTTAAATAACTTTTTAAAATACTCGGCTTGATTATATGACTCCACAACAGTTAAATTTGCAAAATGTACAGCCGCAAAATCAAGCAGCCAATAATAAATAGCTTTCTTCGAAAAAGGGGAAGCTAACTCTCTGGAAACTATTAAACCTTCATATAATGAGCGAAATGCAACATAAATTATTTTTTTATTGCAAAATGGGCGCATAAAAATTACCAGCAATGGACTGTCAAAGCCAATAAAAACATAATCTGTATCTGATTTATTTTTTCTAAAAAAACTTAGGGCCTCAAGATACCCGCGAACACCCCCGGATGCAACTCTGAACGACTCGACCCTGACACCATTCTCCTTCAATCCTTTTATATAAACGACATTTAAAGACGAGCCAACTCTAGTTCTGCTTATATATAATATTTTCATCTATTTTGTTTTAACAAACTCAACTCTTTCTGCCAATTATAATCCCCCCAATGTCTATATCTCATCTTAATGTCCTCGTTTCTGTGGCCCGGATGACAACCAAGTTCAACAATTTTATCTGAATGTTCTTCGGCTAATTTTTTAGCTTTATCTATGTCTTTTTTGCCTAATTTACCGGCATTCACAAAACCGACAAAGTAATCGTTGCACTGCAGACCAGCCCTGCGTATCTTGTTCTTCGCCGCCGTTGACAAGAAATTTAAAAATAACAGTTGAAGTTTTCTAAACAACTTGCCACCAGACAAATTAAACGGTTCATTAACAACTCTTATATACGGGATATTATACTCTATGGCCAATTTTATGCATATATTCATGATCCCCGGCAACAAGTGCAAATGTTGATTGCCGTTTATAAAAGTTGGCTTTATTCCGGCCTGAATAACTTTTTTAATCTGCGCCTCAAGCTCTTGCCGAATATGATCTTTTTTAACCAGCCCTAAAATATATTTTAGAAAAAAAACACGATGATTTTTATACATTAACCCCCCAGAAACGATCGACCTTTGTTCAACTAGATTTAAATGGGCTCCGATATTCTCAAGTCTCGCATCTAGAATTTGTTGGACGGCATCGTCAAACGCTTCCCCGTTAGCCATTAAAGATGCCCCGCTGATTTTATTTTCTTTCAATAAAAAAATTATTCCGTCGTTAACGGACTCGTGGAGACCAAGGTCGTCAGCAATAATTTTTAAATTAGGGGGTTCGATCATTCTCTAGATTTTTAGTTTCAGAAACTATATATACCGGGCGGCCTTTTATTTCGTTGAACATTTTATATAAGTACTCACCCATAATACCAATGACCATAAGTTGAATACTGCCCAACGCCAGAACAACAATCGTTAAAGAAGAAAGACCCTCAATAAGATGTTCCGGATACAAGTATTTTTCTATAACAACGGATAAGCCATAACCGATGCTCCCCAGAAAGATTACCAAACCTATCCAAAAAGAGATTCGGAGAGGAAAGGCGGAAAATGAGGTTACTCCGTTCAAAATAAAACTAAATAACCTTTTAACGGAGATTGGCTGGCCATATTTGCGGGCCCTTACTGCGTAAGGAACGTATTTTTTCTTAAAACCGACCCATTGAGCCAATCCTCTGAAAAATTTCTCTCTCTCGGGTAATTTTTTAATCACATCAACAACCCGTCTTTTATACAAAACAAAATCGCTGGCGTTTTTAAATTCAAGTCCTGTCATAGTGCTTAAAAATTTATAGATAGCCCTGCCCGCGACTTCCCTGAAAAAAGAATTTTGTTCATTGGTTATCCTCTCTCCGATAACAATATCGTGTCCTGCTTCGGCTTGTTTTATGAATTCTGAAATTACTTGTGGTGGATGCTGTAAATCGCTATCCATAGTTACCACCATTTCTCCGCTTGAAGCATCTATTCCGGCGCTTAAAGCCGCTTGATGCCTGAAATTCCTTGAAAAACGGATGATCTTGACCCTTGGGTCCTTGTCTGCGTATTCGTTCAAGATTTCCGAGGTTCTATCGCGAGAACAGTCGTCAACAAAAATTATCTCATAACTTTTACCGATAGAATCGCAAACAGAGTAAAGCTCCTTCATCAATTCCGGAAGGGACTTTTCTTCATTGAAAATAGGCAAAACTACCGATAAATAGATGGCCTTTGGTTGACTAATCATTTGTATAATTATACATAGCCAACCCAAGATTGTCTAGTCAGTTTATAGTCAGAGAACGGCAGTCAAAGATGTATGAATCTATATATTTATCAGTGAATTTTTTGTTCAGTTCGCATCTGGATATTAATTTCCAATACAAGCTGTTTTTGTCAATAGCCGGAAAATCAACTATCATATAGTACCCCCTGTGATAAGTGAGTCTTTGGCTGTAATCACGAGAAGGAGCTGTGTAAAATCTTCCTGTGTACTTATCTGCTATTTTTAAATAATAGACTCCCGCGTCATAATATGTAACAACATCGTTAATCTCTTCATCATTGACCACGCGCTCAACAGACGCTTTAGTAATATTGTTTACGCTACCATAAAAAGCGCCCATTAAATTTTCACTTGAAAGCAGGAGATTATAACCAACACCGAAAACAACAAAAAAGGCAATCGCTAATTTTTTCTTATTAAACAAAAGCCACAGAAAACCCACAGCCCATATCCACAAAACAAACTGCGCTGAAACATAAAATCCTATCGGCCCCGAACCTCCTGTCATAGGAATAAGAAAGTTAAAGTCCAGATCTTTGACTTTTTGCACATAGGCCTCCTTTGGGTTAAGGGGCACAATGTCGTGAGCGATAAAAAGAGTAAAGGCCAAAAGAACCGCAAAACCTAATATACTTAATAAAAGTCGTTTCTTGTCCAACCCTGAAAGCAATGAATAAATGACATGGCCGCTTATAATAACCGCCGGCGCTATTATGAACATAAAGTATCTCTCTATCGGAAGCCGGGCAAAGTCAAAAATTACAAGATAGAAAATAAAATTGAATAAAGTATAGATATACCAAATACGATATTTTATGAAAAAATCTTTTTTTCCGCCGACGGAGACCCGGCTATGCACGGGTCCCTCTCCAGGCAAAGCGGATCCGCCTCCAGCAGAGAATAATCCATACACCATCGGCAAAAATAAAAGCGGAGAGAACCAGATAAAAAACTTAACTAGGCGGAGAAGCAACTCAAAATAAGCTCTTGATGCAAAATCAAATATCTTAAAGTTGGTAGAATACTCTACAAATCTCGGATCGGTCTTTCCGTAAAATAAATAGAGCCCGGCAATAAAAACTCCTGAAATACCCAGGATCAGACCCGCTCTTTTTATCTCCTGTGTAAATTTGCCCTTATCATACAAAGTCCACAGATACTCGATTGCCAACGCTCCGACAAAAATCACAAAACTCAACTTCGTTAACAAACCGGCAATTATCACCACGGCCAGCGGCAGAATAAATTTTTTATCGCCGTCCTTAACTGTTCTGATGTAAAAATAGTATGTTAAAAGAACAAAAAACGGCAAAACGGCGCCGTCAATGTCTATCATCAGGTTGGCGATAAGACCATAAACACTGATAACATAAAGACCCGATGAAAGATAAGCGATCTTTCTGTTATCGGTGATCTTTAGAGAAACCGCATAAATAAGAAGAAGATTTAAAATACCAAAAACAAAAGGTACTACCCTCAAGTTATCATAGCCAAACATCTTGCCGACCAGCGAAAGAGTACTCTGCATTATCGGCGGATGGGGAGAGTCAACTTCGCCGAATTCTGCCGTATATACTTGAGAAACCCACCTGTATTCATCCTGATGATATAACTGGTCCAAGCCCAAAAATCTAGTGGCGATAAACAACAAAACCAACAGCCAAAGCCAGTAATTATTTTTTAGTATTACTGTCATTTTTTTGGAGAATCAATTCTAACTCATCTTTAAGATTAGGCATTTTAAGGCCAAGTTTAGCGGCTTTATCAATATTAAACCACATCTCCTTGGGCCGAGCAGCAAAATTTCCAGGCATATTATCAACAGAGATTATCTTGGCTTCACCAGAAAAATTAGGAAATTTACTAATAACCACCTGCCCTATTTCAGCTTTGGACAATCGATCCCTGCTTCCGATATGAAGAATCCCTTTTGACAGAACTTCTGGGACTTTTAACAACAGTCCTGCGAGAGTTTTAGCGCTTATCGCGTTAATATATACATCGCTAAAAAGGTTGAACGACCTATTGTTGCTAACTGAATCCACAAGCCACTCTATAAAATTAGCTTGGGGTCGGCCAATACTGTGAATACCAATGGGTACGACCCTGACCACTATTCCTTGATTGTAAGCTAAAACAGCTTCTTCTCCCAACAACTTGGTCCATGAGTAAAAATTTTTAGGATCCGGCGTGTCGCTTTCTTTATAGTTCCCTTTCACTCCAGAAAAAACGGAACCAGTTGATATGTATATTAATTTCGCCCCCTGCTTCTTTGCCAATTCGGTAATATTTCTCGTCCCCACAACATTGACTCGCCAACAATCCTCTCTGTTTTTCTCGCACTTATCAATATTTGTCATTGATGCACAATGAAATATCGTATTGATTTTACCTATTTTCTTATCTAAAAAATTAACGGCTTTGGCGACACCAATGTCGCATTTTAAGTTTACATAATCCTTATCAGTTAAATTTGGATTCTCGTTATAAGTACCGATCACACCATAACCGCTTTTCTTGGCGCAACGAGTCAACTCCAAACCCAAAAGACCGCTTGCTCCGGTTACTAAAATTTTATTTTTTGTTGATCTTTTCATTAAAAAAGTATTATCCGAATATTACTGTAAAAACTAAATTTTATCAACTGACAGAGAGAGACGCCGCTAAGGTATTGAGCCCGTTAAAGGAGCATGTGACAAATATAGTTAGTTATGTTAGAGTAATTCGAAATCGTTCTTAAACAACAAGGCGGAAAGGATAGCTATGAAAAAAGACGTTCCGTCAATTTTGCTTGTTGGTGTAGGGTGGTGGGGCGGAAACCATTTGCGAATTTTGCTCAAGTTGCAAGCCATGAAGCTTTGCCGCTTGGTGGGCGTTCAGGCTAATAATCAGAACGTACTCCAATACGTTGGCGGAGAATTTGGGGTCAAGACATTTTGCAATGATCAAGGACTAGAAGAAGCTGACGCTGTTGTTATCGCAACTCCAACGCACAACCACTTTGCAATAGCAGAGAAAGCGTTATTGGCAGGAAAAGATGTGCTTATAGAAAAACCACTGACCCAAACCCTAGAAGAAGCGTATAAGCTCAAAAAAATTCATGCCAATTCCTCGCAGATATTTATGGTGGGCCACACCTTTCGCTATAATCCGGCTGTGGATTGTGTCAAGAAACTTCTGTCAGATGGGGAAATAGGAAACATCCGATTTTTCCGAGGGCATTTCATGGGTCTTAGATCCAAAGAACAAGACGCTGGAATTCTCGCCACGGTTGCAATTCATTTTATTTACACATCAAATTATTTCATAGGCAGACTTCCAAAAAAGGTGTGGGCAAAAACAAATTACTTTCTGGATTCAAAACTAGAAGACCATTGCCTTGTACGGCTTGATTATAATCCGGAATTTAGTCTTATTGAATCGGACTACTTTACTCCGGGCAAGTGGAGAACGTTTGATATCATCGGAACACAGGGAGCCATCTTCCTAGACGCACTTAACCAAAAAGTAGAATTGCACCAAAAAAGACACATATACACGGAATGTGGGTTTGAAGTATATGACGGAAATACAATGTATCCTAATTTAGAGTTTCAAGAACCCCTATATTTGGAACTTAGCCACTTCGTGAAATGTGTCCAACAAAGGACAGAACCTCTTACTGGGATTGAAGAGAGTATAAATGTTTTGGAAATTATTGAAGCAGCTTACGAATCGTCCCGTTCCGACCAAACAGTAATACTTGACACCCGGCCAACAACAGAAAGGAGAAGGTAGATGTCAAAGAAAAGCGTTCGTTGTCAAATATGTGAAAGCACCACAAAGCAATTTTTAGACCTAGGCGAACATCCTCCATGCAACTTTCTAAACGAGCACGAACTGCAGCAGGAAATTTTGTACCCCATGGTAGTCCATTTTTGCCCAGTGTGCAGTCTCGTACAATTAGGCAAACCTGTTAACCAGGAAGCGCTTTTTTTGCCTCATACTGGCTATCACCATATAGCCGCATTGTCATCAAGCTTCTCAAAACACCTTGATGTTCTGGCTTCTAAAACAGCAAAGAAATTTAATCTTAAGCCAAAAGATCTGGTAGTTGAGATCGGAGCAAACGACGGCGCCTTGCTTGAAGCGTTCCAAAAGAAAAATGTAAGAGTACTAGGAGTTGATCCGTCTGATATTGCCGAAATCGCCGCCAATAGAGGACTCCCCGTCTTAAAGAAGTTCTTCAATGAGGAAATTGCATCTGAAATAGTCGACACCTGTGGCCAAGCAAGAATTATGACTGCATTAAATGTTTTTGCCCACTTATCTTCGCTTCACTCTGTTGTAAGAGGAATTGAAAAATTACTTACCGCTGATGGAGTTTTTGTCAGTGAAAATGGTTACATATTGGATCTGATCAGAGATATGCAGTATGACTTCATCTATCAAGAACATCTGCGTTATTATTCCTTGCATGCATTAATTTACTTGTTTAACATGTCTGGTATGGATGTGTTTGATGTAGAACGGATCCCTGAACACGGCGGTTCCATAAGAGTATTTGCCTGCAAAAAAGGTGCTTATCGGATCTCGAATTCGGTAACAGTTCTCCTTAAAGAAGAGGTGCGATTCGGACTTAATACATTTGACACTTATATGGAATTTTCCAAAAAGGTCAAAGATCATCGAAAAAGTTTAAGAAAGATGTTGGAAAAAATTCGAGCAGAAGGCGGAACAATTGCCGGTCTTACATTTCCAGCCAGAGCAGAAACGCTTCTTACTTATTGCGGAATTGGTCCAAAAATAATTAGTTATGTTACCGAGTGGAGCGACATTAAAATTGGCAAGTTCACTCCGGGAACCCACATCAAGGTTGTGGACCAGGACATACTCTTCGGCGACAAAGCACCAGACTATGGCCTCATGCTATCCTGGCACATTCAAGAAGAGCTTATAGCTCGCTTTAGGAAAAACGGTTTCAAGGGAAAATTCATTATCCCCTTGCCGACACCGGCTATTATATCCTGATATAAAACATCACCCCCACTCCACGAAACGGATCAGGGGGTTTTATGTTTATATTGGCTCCGATATTTATTCGCCTGCCGACATCTTCTTTATCTTCTTTCTTGCAATATCTATGCCATAAGCAAAGAAGTCATATCTCCTGGGGCTTGTAAAATGTTTCATAACTGTGTTTTCACCGGGCCTACCTTTAATTATATATGTGTCGACTGGAAAAAAATCAAAATTAACCTGAGATATTAATGACCCCCAACCGGACATACCCACAAGATAGTCTTTAACTTCTCTTTTTGTGTTTCTAAAATAATTTACGAACATATCCAGCGTAAATTTTTTTCTATTAATTAATATGAGTCCGGAGTTCATAAAATCAGCATGCTTTTCTATTAACTGATGTCTTTGCTCATATTCCTTACTAACCATTAAATCATAGACCCCCTGACGAGAAACCAGGGCATCAAATTGACTTTTTCCGTTAACAAAATTGATAATCTCATCGGGCCTCTTGAAGAAAAGTATATCCGTATCGCATATCATTACTTTTTTAGCGCTACTTAACAAGAAGAGGTCAAAAAACTCCAATATTACCGCATGCCCACCACCCCTATACTTTCTTATATCGTCCGGCAAGCCGGGATATTTTTCAATAAGCCGATCCGCCTCAACCTTGAATAAAACCTTCAAATTTCTAAACCTCTTCTCTAAAACAGAAGCTGATTTTTTATTAAATGACCCGTCGTCGTGGACAATAATATTAGGGCATAATTTAGAAAAATACAAAAAAGATTTCAATGCCCACTCCAACATTCTAATATCACTTTTTTGACACAGAACATGGATTTCAAAACCAGGATCAGCGGAACATTCCTGTCCGAGCAACTTGGGCAGAAACAGATGACTAAAGAGTTTATTCTTAAAATAGTTGAAATAATCTATGGCATGATATTTCTGACTAAACAACCTCCTTATAAAAAAGAGCTCTATCTTTATTTTTTTAAATATAGCTAACATCGTTATTATTATTAAATATTTATTATTTTACTTGATTTGTTGTCTTCCCTTTGATACCATGCCACCATATCACAAGATTACATTTAAATAAATGACCGGCATTACAACGGCGGGGAATGTCACTAAAATGGTAGATAAACATAAAAAAAACAACGATGTTAAGATCCTTAGAGATAACCCTAAACAAGTTGTCGGCATTATTGGGGGTGGTATTTTTGGAATTCTAACAGCTCTCGAAGTGGCGAAGAAGGGCTATTCAGTTATTATTTTTGAAAAAGAAAAAGATGTCATAACGGGAGCATCGCTTGTCAACCATTGTAGGGTTCATATGGGCTATCATTATCCCAGAGATAAAAAAACTGTCACACAAAGCTTAAAAGCTAAAACACCATTTGAAAATTTCTTTGGTAAATCGATAGTAAGAAAAATAAATAATTACTATATGGTCGCGAAGGAAGGAAGCATGACCGACCATAGAGATTTCTTGTCATTTTGTAAAAAAACAAACTTGCCACATAAAATATCATGGCCTTCTGGCTTAAAAATATCGAAAGAAAAAATAGCCGTTAGCGTCAAGGTGCCGGAAAAAGTTTTTGATGCTAACAGAAAAAGAGATTTTCTTCTTAAAAAAATATCGAGGGAAAAAAATATCACCCTACTGACAGATGCGGAGGTTGTAGACATCAAAAAAAGTAACGACGGATTTGTAGTAAGCCACGGATTAGGTGAAAACAAAAAAATTACCAACTGCACAGCCTTGGTAAATGCAACATACAGCGCGATAAATCATATTAACAATCTGCTTGGCTTGCCGCTCCAAACATTTCAGTATGAGCTATGTGAATTGCCTGTGGCCCTTGCACCGTGGAAAGGTACCGGTTGGATGATTATGGATGGACCGTTTTTCAGTGCAATGCCTTTTGGTTACTCAAAAAACCATCTTTTTTATGATGTTGAACTTTCTGTTTTAGAAAGAACCATCGGCAAAACTCCAAATTTCAAATTCGGAATAGATTACTATGATACTAAAAAAAGAAGGCTGGAAAGATTCAATAAATACAAAGAAAAGTGGAAATATTGGATTGGAGAAATTAAGGGTTGCAGATATCTTTATTCCATGTACACCACAAGGGTTGTTTTACCAAAAGTAGAAAAAACAGACATGCGCCCTACCATAATAAAAGAACTTATGCCCGGTTTTTGGCAGATTTTTTCTGGAAAAGTTACTACCAGTGTACCAGGATCAATAGAAATTAGTAACAAAATCGATAGATTCCTAAAAAGAAAGTCCTAGGTAAGCTCCGATTCTTTCTGCTCTTTTCTGCCAAGTATAATTCTTAACATCTTCAAGCCCTTTGGCAGATATCTGATTACATATATCCTGATGTTCTAGAGCCTTTATTATGCCATTGGATAAGTCTAAGTTATCATCCGGTTTTACTAAAATAGCATTGTTTTGATTCAAAATTTCTCCTATCGACTCAAGGTTAGATGCAACTATTGGTCTCCCTGAAGCCATATATTCGAAAAGTTTAAGCGGCGAGGTGTAGCTTGATATCTTATTACTGGCCGAATTAGGTAGAACCAAAATGTCGGCTGCTTTCAAAAATAACGGCATCTCTTTGTGTGGTTTCTGTCCCAATATCAAAGTGTTGCTCAGGCCTTCAGCTTTTTTTTTAAATTGTTTTAGGTCATATTCCGTCCCTCCAACAAAAACGAACAGAATGCCTCCTTTTTTCTCAAAATCAGAAATTCTAAATTCAAAATTACGCGCTACTTCTAGCAGCACATCAGCCCCCTTCCAATCAAATAAATGTCCGGCATACATAATGATCTTCTGATCTTTTGGTAAATTAGTTTTTGACCGAGCTTCTTCTTTGGGAATGTCCACATCAAATAAGTCCATATCAACGCCGTCATGGGCAACCAAAATACTTACCGGAAAACCAAACTTAACAAAATCTTTTTTTATTGCTTCTGAGATAACTACGACCCTAACGCCTTTTTTCTTAAATCGATTGTAAAAAGATTTTCTCTTTGGTGAAAATCTGTGCGCTTCAAAAATTAAGTTGTTTTTAAAAAAACTCAAAAAATATATCGGCCATTCATCGCGGGAATAGATAAAATCGGCACCAGAAAATAAACCATAAAAAGCTAGAAAAAGGGCAGAGATAAAACTTTTCACGACAACTGAAATTTTATCTAAAGAACCAGACAAATAAAAATCAACGGCCGGAATTACTTTAATTTTAAAATTCTTTTTGATACCATAATAATTAAAAAAATCTCTATGGGGATTTTTCCTATAGGGATATGCTAGTAAAACCTCCAAACCGATGCCAGCAAAAGCCGAACACATTTCCGCAATTTGAATGCCATATGCTTTTTCTGTCGGTAATCGCAAATTTGATAAATAAAGAAGTTTTTTCACTTTTTAATTATTCGAAATTTCCTTTAAAACTAGCCCCACTTCATCTTTCCAATCTGGCAAAGAAAAACCCATATCAGTAGCTTTTTGTACATTTAACCACATCTCATGCGGACGCAAAGCAACCTTTCCGGCTTGAGTTTTATTCACGCTTAACCTAGTTACTTTGCCGGAATAATTTGGAAACAGTTTTACTACCTCTTCCCATATTTGTGCCTTATTAACTCGGTTTTTGCTGCCTAAATGCAAAACGCCAGGCCTGAAATTATTAATAACATCGCCGATAATCAAAGCCAGAGTTGCAGTACTAATCGGATTTATCACCACATCCGTAAATAAGCTGAATGAGCGATTGTTTGACGCCATATCAACAAACCACTGCATAAAACTGGGATGAGCGCCCAGTGGTCGTTTGCCTATGGGATTTGCCCTTAAAACAAGGCCCTTTTTATATTTTATGACAATTTTCTCCGCTTCATTTTTAGTTTTACCGTAATAGTTAACCGGATCAGTTTTATCATTTTCAACATAGTTGCCTTTTTTCCCAGAAAACACCATCGGCGTAGAAATATAAATAAAATGAGCACCTAAAGATTCAGCCAAATCTAACAAATTTTCAGTTCCATAAATATTTACTTTACGGCAAATAGATTTGTTTAATTCGCAAAAATTAACATCTGTAACTGCGGCGCAGTGAATTATGGTTTGGATATTTTTAAACCAGCGGGGATGTACTTTTTCAGTTATATCAAGGCTAACCTTGCTAATGTGTTTGCCGCTAGGAACAAATTCTTCGTTGGAATTATAAGCCGCCAGAACAGGAAATCCTTTTCTGGCTAAAATATCTGAGATTTTAGAGCCCAGCATTCCGCTGGCCCCGGTAATTAATATTTTTTGTTTCATAAAGAATTAAGGAACTTCTCCATCCGTTCAGCCGTAGAACGATGGCTAAAATGTTCAACAACATATTTTCTACCCGCCTTACCCATGGTTTCTCTCAAATTATCATCCATAATAATTTTTTTCATCGCTCTATAAATATCATCGGGCTCGCTTTTTTCCACTAATATTCCTGTCTTACCATCTAAAACAGTTTCTTCTAGTGACCCGGTTTTGCTTGTAATAACCGGGGTGCCGCAAGCTTGTGCTTGAAGCATCAAAAGCCCCCACTGTTCCTCCCAACCCTCAAAAGGAACTGATGGGTGAACCATTATATCCGATTGGGCATAAATGGGAGCCAATTCATTTAGTGGCTGCCAAGGTAGCAGTGTAACCCTGTTTTTAATACCAGATTCTTCTATTATCTGCCTGACCCTGGATTCTAATTCGCCGGTTCCTATAATTACTAAATGGGCATCGATAATCTCTCTAGAAAGCATCTTGAATGCTTCAATGGTTTGTAAAGTTCCCTTCCTAGATGTAAATGTGGCTGAATAGGTAATAACTTTTTTGCCAATTAGACCGTATTTTACTCTAAAATCATTTTCGGCTTCTGGATTAAAGGTGTCCGTATCCACTCCGGCTTGGTTGAATACAGCAATTTTTATATTTGGATTATATCTTTCGAAATAATCTTTATGTATCTCATACGCTTTCTGCATTCCGCAAACTCCGGCTGCACTTAATTCTATATTCTTTTTTAACAACCACTCTATTAATTTCAACTTAAAACCTGATAGCCGGCCGCGATAAGGAACATTCTGCCAAGTAAAAAAAACATGTTTAAGCTTTAAATTTTTAGCAATAAGACCATAAATATATGTAACCAGCAGATTTGGCTCATAGGCACTAAAAAAAATATCGCCTGGCCTTGATTCCTTTTTTAATATAAACCAAAGCATCGGCATCCAACCCTTCAACTGTCCTCTGATAATCGGGTACTTAGAATGATAAAATAATGTCGAAGCGGAAATAACTTTGATGTTTTTTAATTTTGGAGAAAAGACCGTCTTTTTACTACCCTTGGTTGATTTCCATTTTTTAGGCACAACCAAGACAAGGTTGTTTTTGTTTATAAAGTAATCAAAGACTCGGTAATTATGGTCGTATATGTAAGTATAGGAAGTAGAAAAAATTCGCATGTGTGTCGAGGATTAATTTTAGGACCGCTTTGGTTTTAAATAAAAACAAACCTGAAAACCGAAAAGATTTGGCCAAATATCACGCAATATTTTTCTTCCATTGGAAGAACATATCTCTTTTACCTCAAACCCAGAGTTTTCAGCGGTTTTTATAAAATCATTGACTGACCAGTATCTTAGATGCTCTTCTGGGGCAATTGCCCATTGCTTAGGAAATTTACCCGATAAAAGCTGGAGACGGAATTTCCAATAAGCAATGTTGGGTATTGATATCAGAACACCTTTTTTAGCTATTCGGCCAACAACCCTAAGGACTTCCTCTGAATTAGGAATATGTTCAATAAATTCGGACATAATCACAAAATCAAAACTTTCTGGGTCAAATTTGCTTATATCGCTTGAAGCGTCAAGTTGAATAACTTTCAAACCCCGGCTTCTGGCTGAATTTAGAGCGGTTTCAGAAATATCAGCACCAGTATAATCTACTTTTTTGTTACTAACCAAAAATTCCCCGAAATATCCATCGCCACAGCCAATGTCAAGAACTTTTGAACCGGATGGCATCCAATTAGAAAAAATATGATAACGGGGTCGATTGCCTGATTTTCCTCTTTTTCGCCAATAATTCTCGTAGAAAATTTTCATCAGATTAACTTTTCAGTCCAAGTTTTAGGAGTTTTAGGGTGTTCAAGCTCTAAACTTTTCAAATAAAAAAACGGTTGCTTGCCTATAGATTTAGCCCATTTCATCATTTTTTCAACTCCATTTGACAAATCGACTTTGGGCCTAAATCCTAAGAGTTTCTCAGCCACTTTATGCTCACAATAAGCATATTTAACCTCACGGGGTCGATCGGGTACATTCTTGGGAAGAATCGTTTTAGGAACATTTTTCATATCGCCATAAAATGTTTTTAATACAATTTCGGCTAATTCCTTTAAGGTTACTGGTTTATCAGAACCAATATTTATAATCTTGCCTTCGCATTCTTTTTTAAAAGCAGCTTTTACGGTAGCCGGCGCCACATCATCAATATAAGAAAATGCTCTTTTTTGCATCCCGTCACCATAAATATAAAAATTCCGACCGTGAAGTAAACTGTTAATAAAAATTCCGACAACATTTCTGTAGGGATCGGACAAATTTTGTCTGGGACCATACACATTATGTGGCCTGATAATGACATATTTAAAACCATAAACATCAGACAAGACATGAGTCGTCTTTTCCATGGACATTTTAGAAATACCATAAATATCTTCCGGCTGAGGTATCATACTCTCCCTGAATGGAACTTGCTGCGCTCCGTATACACTCATTGAGCTGGTCAATATAATTTTCTTCAAACCGTGTTTGATGGCCGGAACGAGAAGATTTATATAAGCGACAATATTTCTATCAATAGCGCTGAATGGGGTAAACTGGCTTCTGCCCTCGGTTGCGTCGGCAGCAAAATGAAAAATGATGTCTGGCTTTAGTTTTGCAATATAATTTGCAGTTTTTATTCGATCTCGTAAATCAAGTTTCGTGAAGAATTTTTTTTGCGAAACATTTCTCATAAATCCTCCCGAGAGATCATCCACTCCATAAACTCGACAACCCATATTAAAAAGCAGATCATAGACATGACTCCCTATAAAACCAGCCGAACCGGTGACTAAAATTTTTGGTTTATTCAAGCTCATTAATTATATCTTTGAACTTTCCACCCAATATAAGCGGGGAAGCATTATTTTTAAACTTCTCATAACCATTAGCGGCTATTTTATTCATTAGTGCTGGATCTTGTTTCAGGCGTAAAATAGCATCGGCCAAAGATTCTGGATTTGCCGGTTCCACCAATATTAAATCTCCTTCATTAAACAACTCTCTCACTGCCGGTGTATTAGCCGTAACAATCGGTTTCTTCATAGCCAAACACTCATAGACTTTATTAGGAATAACTCTCTGCGTTTTTTGAGTATTACCAAATATCCCTAGACAAACATCGGCCTTGGCAATATTTTCTCTTATCCATTCCTGGCTCATAAAATCCGTGAATTCGACATTTTTTAAACCAAGTTTATCAGACAACTCTACCATCTTTTTTTTCTCTTGTCCATCCCCAATAATAAGGAATTCGATGTCGTCTTTTTGGCATATTTTTGCCGCTCTTAAAATATACTCGATCCCCTGCAGGGGTATAAACGACCCATGAAAAACAATGAGAAATTTACCAGAATTTAACTGTGGCATAGGATAAAACACGCTATCCCTTGCCCCTATCCATATTCTTCTAAACTTTCTTGTTTTTATTCCAAATTCTTCCGATGCATATTGGATATGCTGATCAGTATCAAATAAAACGATATCAGCCAGTCGCATAGACAGCCAATCTAAAACCCAATAATAAAAAGCTCTTAGGGAACCCGCCCTTACTGTTTTACGGTCAAAGACATTTGAGTCATAAAGGGATAGGAACGCATCAAAAACAATAGGCTTTCTTGAGATCAGCTTTGCAAAAGGCACAATTTGCTGCCCTAAAAAACCGACCACCATCACATCATATTTATTTTTTAATCGTCTATGTTTTTGGTAAAGTTTTATGAATTTACCAATTCCGGGTGAATCATCCCTACACTCAATTACCTCAACATCATTCTGCTTTAAGCCATCTATCAAAACTCTATTTCTGGAATAATCCGGATTGTACGATCCAAAATATAAAACTCTCATGACATTATCATCTCACTGATTTTATCAATTAACTTATAGAGATTATGATTTTCTATAACATAATTTCTTAGGTCTGGATTAGCTTGCTGTTTGGCTATAATAACTATTTTATCGGCCAAATCCATCGGATTATTTTCAAATAAAAACAATCCTGTCGACATAAAAGCTCGAGCAGCGTCACTTGAACTTAGAATTTTCATACCACACGAGATAGCCTCAAGCATAGTTTTGTCTAAACTACCGGTTTTGCTTAAGTGGATAAACAAATCATGGGACTGATAATATCGAGGCAAATCGTCATGACCTACTTTACCTAAAAATTTAAAACAGCTTTCCAGTCCCAGACTCTTTATTTTTGATTTTAAATCTTTTTCATAAGTTTTATCTTCTTCAAGTGCGGGCTCACCAATCATTGTAACTTGAAAATTTATATTCCAACCTTTGAGCAATTTGCATGCATCTACTAATATTTCATAATTTTTGACTGGCGCTATTCTACCCACGCTTAGTATTTTGAGTTTTTCAGGTTCTAGTTTTGGCCGATTGCTTGGCTTAAATAATTCTGTATCAATTCCATGACCAGTAACAATAACTTTATTTGATTTCAAGCGGAAGCTTTCGGGAGAAGCGGTAAAAATAGTATCCGCAAACTTTTCAGCCCACCTTAACTGAAATGTCACTCCTCCACTCGTATACCAAAAAAAACTTCTCTTGCCCAATAACTTCCATAACATACCGCCCGCTATCATCCAGATAGGATTCATGTGGACAAAGACCGCGTCGTATTCACGACGACGAGTAGAGAGTAGGAAGTATAAAGTATAAAGTTGTCGAATCTTTGAATGGCCTTTATCTTTACCTAAACTTAGAACTTCAACATTTTCTGGTAAATTAAAACCGCTTTTTTCAAGACAAAAAACGGTCACTTTTTCAAACTTCTTTGAAAATAATCTTATCCACTCAATGAAAAAACCGAGCAACTGGTCGTTTTCATCGACGGTTTTAGTTGTAATTAAAAGATTCATTGTTGCATTGCCGTATTGCTGAATTGCTAACAATGTAACAATTTAACAATATAACAATTTTAAGATTTCAGTCCTCTAAAATCTTGAAGAGTTTATCAGCATAATTCTTGACCATAATTTTCCTCTCAAACTTACTGGCAAGTTCGACTCCAGTTGCCGATAACCTCTCTCTTTCTTCGCCATTTTCTAAAAGTTCTCTGGCTTTTTGGGCGATATCTTCGGCATTCCAGTCAATTATTTTGGCCACATTCTTTTCGGCAAAATCAGGTATCAAGCCGACATTAGTCGCTAAAACCGGCACGCCACAAGCCATTGCTTCTAAAATAACTCTCGGTCCGCCTTCGTTGTAGGAGGGCATAATTAGAATTTTGGACTTATTCATAAGTTCGGCTATTTCTTTCTGGTCTTTCGCCCAGCCGTAATTGGTAATTGGTAATTGGTAATTGGTAATTTGCGATTGTACCCAATCACGAAGTGCTCCATCCCCAACAACTAAACATTTGATTCTTGATTCTTGATTCTTGAAATTTCTTATCACTTCAAGCAATAAGGTGATCCCTTTGTTATTTTCTAGCCGACCAACAAATATCAGATCGTATTCTTTGAATAAACTTAAAGGTTTAAAAATGTCCAAATCAATATACATTGACGGGATATAAACAATTTTTTCTTTTGGCACACCTGATTTTATAAGAAATTCAGGAACCTGAATTTGATTTACCACCCTAACCGCTAGTGCCCTTGAAACATCAAATTTTGTAAACCACCTCATTAAATTCCGATAAACGCTTTCTTTAAAACTTGCTGCTTTAGGGTATCCGGGAATGTGATGAATTTCTAAAACATATGGCACACGGATTTTCCACCACAACAACCTCGCCCCGATACCGTTATAAAACGGGGGGAATTCGTGAACTGTCATCAGGTCAAATTTTTGTTCTTTGTAAATCTCCAGGCTCTTTTTTAAAAACCAAAACGGATGAAAAATTAACGGCCACGGAGAAATGTGGACATAAACGTTTCCGAATAAGTTTATAATTTGAGATTTGGTCCGCCAGTTGGCGGATTGAATTTGTTTAGAGTTTAGAGTTTCGAGTTTAGAGTTTCCCGAATTGATATTATTTGTTTTGGGACAAATAATATCAATTCGGGTCCAGTATTTGCTAAACTCTTCCAGAGTATTATAAAATGCCCCTTTCCTGCCGGAAGCTAAGTCTCTCGCACTGCCTAAACCGGTTATCATGAGCAGTTTCACTGCTTAATGTACAATTTACAACATACAATATACAATCTTTTATTGTTGATTGTCGATTGTTAATCGTTAGTTAGTATCTTTATTGTTTCCTCTACCATTCTATTCGAACTGAATCTGGCAACGGTGTCTTTGCCTGACTCCGTAAGTCCTTCTTTAAATTCAGGGTTTTGCCAAATTGTTTTAATCGCCTCCACCAGATTAAATTCGTCATTATATTTAACTAAAAAGCCGTTATCTCCTTGCGTTATTAACTCCCTGTTACCGCCCACCGCAGACGCAATCACCGGTATGCCGCAGGTCATTGCTTCCAAAATCTGATGGGAAAAGCCCTCATAGCCGCTATTAAGAACAAACATATCTGCAGCCGCCAGATATGTGGCAAGTTCCTCTCTTGGTTTTTTTCCGGCCAGAAAAACTTTTTTGTCCAAATTCAAATTGTTAATCATCAAGTTCAGGGATTCCCGATCCGGACCATCACCGATAATTACAAGGCGCGCAAATTGATTTAAATTCAGAAGTTGAGGCATTATTTTTATAAGCATCCTGAAACCTTTCCACGGAACCAGCCGACCGACCGAAAGAATTATGTTACCATGAATGCCAATCTTGCTCCTTGCTTCTTCTTTTGACAAATCTGACGGCTTAAAATCAACGCCGTTATAAACGATTTTGATTTTGGTTTCCGGCACCCCCCAGCCCTTCACAATACCGTTTAAATATTTCGAGGGAACAATTACCAAATCCGATTTTTTACAAACCCAACCCTGTAATTTATACAAAAGGCCAATCCAACCCTTTTTCTTGGATTCCTGGAAATCATCAATAAGAAGCTTCACCTTACCATTCCCCACTCCAACTTCCCAGGCATAATCGCCAACGATCCTTACAATGAATTTTTTTCTGAGGATTTTAGAAACAACCAGGGACGGAAACCCCGCACTCCAGACATTCAGGGCAAGAATAATATCACTCTTTCGGGCTAGCCCCAGAAGCTTAATCCCAAAAATAAAATGTTTAATCCAAATCGGCCACTTTCCCCAGACACGAACAATCTTAAATTTGTATTTAGAATCGAAATTGCTAGTTCTAAATTTTCTTGAATAAGTTAACACGCCAACATTAAATCCCCTGCCATTTAAAGCACCGGCCATAAACCCGGCATAAGACGCCGGACCGCCTATGTCGGGAGGGAAAATTCCCGTTGTAATTAAAATTTTATTCATTTTCGGATAAATAAATTGTATCTGATTATATGATAAATCGCCGCAATTCCATCCTTCCAGTTTATTTTCTTTCCTTCCTCATAAGTCCGACCCTCATAAGAAACAGGTACTTCAACTATTTTTAAATCCAATTTTCCAACCCAAGCGGTCAGCTCCGGATCAATACCAAATCTTTTAGAATCAAGGCGGGGATAAATCTGGTTGATTGCCTCTCTGGTAAATACTTTATAGCAAGTATACATGTCTGTTAACCAAATACCGCTTAAAAAATTAGACAGCCAATTTAATATCTGACTAACAATATAACCTTGCTTATAAACGATTTTATTCCCCAGCCTTGGATCAAGAAACCGCGAACCGTAAACGACATCAGCCTTGCCGTCCAAAATCGGTTTTATTAAAGTTGGATAATCTTGCGGATTGTATTCTAAATCAGCGTCCTGAATAAGCACAACATCTCCTGTCGCCTCCTGAAAGCCTTTTTTAACTGCCACCCCTTTGCCCATATTCTTATCTAAAAACAAAACCATGATCTCTTGTGAGAGGTTGTGTGGAGGGGCATCCTCCACACTTTTGGAAATGTGTTGTAGTATTTCCCGCGATCCGTCAGTTGAACAATCGTCCACCATTATTATTTCTTTATCCAATGATATTTCAATTTTTCTTATTGCGGCCAAAATTGCCGGGATAGTCTTCCTTTCGTTAAATACGGGAATTATTATGCTTAACTTTTTGTGTGATTCACTGTTCATTGTTCGAAGCCTCCAGATATAATTCTCTAAATTTATCAGATATTTTATCCCAAGTATATTTCGCTTCCACCAGTTTACGACCATTTGTTATTAATCTGTTCCTTAGGTTGTCATCGGACAATATCGTATTTATTTTTTCTGCGATATCTTCCGGATCGCCTACCTTGCAGAAAAGGCCCGTCTCGCCATCTTTAAGAAAGTCGGGAATACCACCGACTGGCGTGGCGACAACCGGTAAACCGGCCGCCATTGCCTCTAAAAATGCTATGCCTAGGCCTTCGGAAAGAGATGGGCGGACAAAAATACTTGCTTTGGCTAAATACTGGGGCAGTAAGTCATTTGGAACCTCACCTATAAATTCAATGTTGTTTTCTAATCCCAGCAACGACGATTTTGTTTTTAATTCTTTTGCTTGTTCTCCGCTGCCGACAACAAGAAGTTTAATATCGGGAACTTCTTTTTTAACTACAGCAATCGCGTCAACCAAGTCCCCTATACCGTTCTTTTTAACCAAACGGGAGCTTGTGATAATAACTTTCGAATTATGCTCACCTTCCGGCTTAAATTTACTAACATCAACTCCGTTTGGAATTATTGATATCGGCACCTTTGAATTTTGAGACCTAACATACTGCGCCAAATAGTTGCTGATAACAGTAATGACATCGGCTTTTCTAAAAATAAAATGCCTTAAAAATCTCATAAGCCACGGCTGCCTGTTTAAATCTTTGCCCTCCTGGATTGTCAGTAAAAAAGGGGTTTTTGGATAAACCCACTTCAATAACCATCCCCCTCCCGCTGCCTGTGAGGCTTGGTAGGCGTGTATGACATCATAGTGCCCCTGTTTGCGTATCAGTTTTACTGCTTTCAAAAAAACAGAGATGGGAAAGAAGTTTTTGGGCAACAAAAAAGAAGAGAGGCCCATTATTTCGCCAACGCGATAGACATTTACATCGCCGATCCTTTCATATTCTGGAACGTCTTTAGACAACTGGGATGTTATCAGATCAAACTTAATTTCCGGCAAACGATCTGTGGTATTTTTTATAGCAAGTTCTGAACCACCAATCTGGGGCAAATAAGCCGTGGTAAGTATCAAAACCCTTGTTTTTTCTAGCATTTGTGCTATTATGTTAACAAAAATGGACACTCAAATCAATGCCCCAGAACACAATACTATAGACTCCAAACAAAAGGTTTTATTTGTGATAACTCAGTCCGAACTCGGAGGTGCTCAAAGGTTTTTGCGCACATTGGTTAATCGTTTAGACAAGAACCAATACAAGCTGCTCGTTGCCGCAGGACCGATCTACACAGGACACAGGATACAGGACACAGAACACAAAAGTTACGATTTATTAGATCAACTAGAAACAGAGGGGCTTAAAACAGCCAGATTAAGACACCTTCACAGAGAAATAAGACCCCTTTCTGACTTAAGAGCCATTTTAGAACTAAGAAAAATAATAAAAGAATTCAAGCCAGACACGCTTTTCCTCTTAAGCTCCAAGGCCGGCTTCATTGGCTCTCTAGCCGCTCGAAATATCAAAATACCTGTCCGTCCGGCAGGCGAGTCGAAATATCGAAATATCGAGGTCGTCTATCGTATCGGCGGCTGGACCTTCAACGACCCGTGGCCGGCATGGAAGAAAAAATTATGGGTATTTTTGGAAAGAATAAGCGCAAAATGGAAAGACGTGATAATCGTTAACAATAAGCACGACCTAGAACAAGCACACGAATTAAAAATAAAACCGAGAAAAGAAATAAAACTAATTCACAACGGTCTCGATGTTTATAAAATAGATTTCCTGCCCAAAGAAGAAGCAAGGCTAAAATTATTCGAAAAAGCATCAAGACAATCCGGAAGAATATTCAACGCCGGAATAATCGTGGGCACTGTCGCAAATTTTTATCCGACTAAGGGCCTTGAATATCTCATTAGCGCGGCAGAACATTTCAAAAATAATGACGACATTACTTTCGTTGTTATTGGTGACGGAACAGAACGGTCCCATCTTGAACATTTAATCGCTGACAAGGGCCTTGATAAAAAAGTCCTCTTGTTGGGCCAGTTGCCTGATGCCTACCGGGTTATCCCGGCATTTGATATTTTCATCCTGTCTTCGGTAAAAGAAGGCTTTCCGTGGGCTGTAATTGAAGCCATGGCTGCGAAAGTGCCGGTTATCGCTACGAGAGTCGGAGCAACACCGGAAATCATAGAAGATGATAAAAACGGCATGCTTGTAGAACCAGGCCGGCCAGAACAAATAGCCAAGAAGATACAAGAACTGGTGGCCAACGAACACCTAAGGCAGGAACTGGGCATACAAGCCCACCAAACGGTTTTGTTTAAATTTTCACTCGACAAGATGATAAAAGAAATCGAATCGGCAATGAGCAATAATCAATAGAAAATCCGCCCCACAAGAGCGGATTTTCTATCTTTATGATTGTCCTGTTTCTTAATTACAATTCTCTCCCCAAACTTCTTAAAAACATCCTGGCATCCGGTTCAAAAGACGGATCAACTTGAACCGCTTTGCGAGCCATAGCCACCGCGTCATCAATTCTTCCTAAATTGGCATATGCAGCGGCCAGTGAAGCATAATGTTGAGGATCTCTCGGATTTACGGCAATAAGTCGTTCAAATGTTCGAGCTATATTAGGACGGTCATTTAATTCGACATAAACAGAAAGCATCCTTGAATATTCCTGTTCGCTCGGCATGTATCTGTTTTTAACCTCCAGAGACCTCTCCAGGTTCTTAATCCCGCTTTTATCGCCAGCCTGAAGTTTAGCCACCCCCAAATACCAATGAGATATTCCAGTATCAGGATTTAAGTCAACGGCTCTTTGGAAATATTCTATGGCCTTAACAAGATCTTTCTTGTTAAGATATGCTTGGGCTATTTCAAAATAAGTCCTGACAAAAGTTGGCGATAGTTCAAGAGCTTTAAGAGAATATTCAAGAGACTTATCGTTATATAATGACTCGGGATCATGCTGACCAAGCATAATATTTAACCTCGAACCGTATAAATAGGGCAGATAATCAATCGAGTTTTCTCTAATATTTTTGTCGATTTCTTCCAAAACATAAAGATAGATCTGTCTGACCTTTTCTTCTTTCACGCTTGGGCCGCCCGCACCAACCAAGTATTGTGCAAGACGGTGTCTATAGTCATATTTACCAGGCACATCATATAACAAGGATTCTTTATATTTATTAATAGCTCCATCAAAATCACCCTGCCAGCCCCTAACAATAGCTCTTGTGGTCGCATAGTTGGCTTTGGCTGGCAAAATATTCGTTTTATATATCAACCATGGAATAAATATAACCAAAACTATCACAATAGTATTAAATAGGATTTTATTTGGTTTTCTAAGATTTTTAATTCGTTGCGTCTGCGCATCATTCGTATTATATCCACGCGCAAGCGCGGAAATAAGGCCCAAAATAGTAAAGAAAATAATAAAATTAGCCGAAGTATCGAAGATAAAAGAGTTATGAATTATATAGGCAACAACCAGCGGTATAAAACCGACCCCATAAATTACAAGTTCCGAATTTCTTAACCATCTGCGCAAATAAATAAACATCGCCGTGAAAATACCGAGATAAGACAGAAGGCCGGTCAGTCCCATTGTTACAAGAACCTCTACAAACATATTGTGAGCTCTGTCGAACAGTGTCTCCGCTCCCTGCCCGGCGTAAAATTTGGGGTTAAAGTATTTGGAAAACGGAATATTGAAATTCTCCGGCCCCCAACCGAGAAGAATAGTTTTAGGGCTGTCGGTCCAACCCTTGAGTCCCGCTTCCCAGGCCCAAAAACGGGTTTCAGTTGTTTGTGATCTTAAGGACAGATCGGTTATCCTGCTCAAATATTTTGACTTTTCTATAAATTGGGAGTTCCCAAAAAGAAGCGAAAAAATAATAAAAAGAGCCGCAAAGCCAATTAAATAACTAAATGCCAATCGTCCAAAACGAGATTTCTTGTATACTCCCCATAAAAACGCAAAAACCGTGATCCCGACCGCGTAGGCCAAAACAGACCCCCTGACTGCAGTCATTAAAGCGGCGATAGAAGTAACGGCAAAAGCAAACGCGTAGAATATTTTACGATTCTTGGTATTTTGGGAACTGAAAAATAGCGTAAGAGACAGAAATACCGCGAAAAGCTGGGAACCAGCAAATAAGGCCGCATTGCCGGTAGTACCGAATATTCTTGTCCTGTTACCGGACCCGACAAAAAACTCAATATCAGTTTTTTGTCCAAACCCATAAAATGCCGACAATACCCCGGCAACAATGGTAATGTCCAAAATTCTTTGCCAATGCTCCTTTTTTGTTAATACGGAGGTTAAGATTATATAAAATAGAAAATAGTGCCAGAATGTCCAAAGTCCGCCCATTCTTTCAAGTGTTCCCCAAAAACTAGGATATCTTAAAACACTGGTAGTGGTGGTTAAAGTAAATGCCGCGACAAAAAACAAAAACGCCCAGAATATCTTATCCCGGCGCGGTAAATAAGACCTGTCTTTCAATATCAGAATAAGATAAGCCGCTCCCAGAATTTCTATTAAACTCCTGAATACGACAACTTTCCCGAAATGAAACGGGGAGATAAAATCCTTAAATATCACAAGCGGCACTAAAGCCGTCAGATATATACCAAAACGTAAAAATTTTATTAAACCTGATTCTTTTTGATTGCTTCTCTCCATTCAAAATATCATACCACTATTTTCCCTTAATTCCTAGAAAATAAATAATACTAAAATTCCCCCAAAATAACCACCTCAGACCCCTCGAATGTTCTAATAAAATCCTCCATGCTTGTTTTTGGGTCTTTAACTTGCTCAAAATATCTGTACGCTGATTCTTTGTCTCCCTTATTAAAGTAGGCCCACCCTAAGGCAAATCTAAGCTCTTTCTGCTGAGGGTTATCGCCAAAATGTTTATGAATAAGCTCAATTGCCTCCTCCGGTTTTTCAAGGCTCACTTTTGTCAAAGCTAAAAATAAAACTTCCGACCACCGCGGATAAATATCAACGGAATCAACTAAGACATTCTCAGCCGATTCAAAATATCCGTTTTCATAATATAAAACTCCTAAACTTAAATAAGCCCTCAGGTAGTCAGCCCTTAACTCTATGGCTTTCTTCCACAATTCTTCCGACTTTTGGAGCTGACCTAATTTTTTGTAATTCTGTCCGGCAAGATTGAGAGCGGGAACATGTTCCGGGGCCAAATACAGTATCTTGTTTAATATCTCCTCTGCTTCCATGTACTTACCGGCTTTAAATTCCAAGTAGGCTTTGTTAGTCTGATTTACAATGCTATCAGGAGCCGCGGCATATGCGCTTTCGTATAGATTAGCGTCATTAAGCCAGTCTCGATTCCTGTCTAGTATCAAGAACCCATAAAAAACCAAAATTATTGACACACATCCATATAAAACACGGGTATTTTTGACCCTAGGACCCAGCCACACAAAAACAGCTCCAATCATAAAAGCAAGGCCAAGCGAGGGCATATAAAGCAACCGTTCCGCCATTATTGTGCCAGTTTTAAAAACCCAGTTGGAGATCACGAAATAAGAAGACAGGAAAATTATAATCCCGGATCGCATTAAAATATCTTTTCCCCTAAAGAGCAGCAGAACAACCAAACAGAATATAGCGATTCCCAGCATTGCTTCAAGCGAAGCAACGAGAGTTTTCACTGGTGGTATTTGGCCGAAAGAATAGTCGCTGGAAAGGTGAATCGGGAAAAAGGTCTTCACAAGATATAGATAAAAAACTTTAAACGATGTCCAAAGTCCGCTGAAAAAAGACGCAAATTTAATAGGATTGTAGACCGCCGTTGCGTCATTCTTCAAAAAATGTTCTCCCAAAGCTATATAACGCAGGACGGCATAAAAAATAACAGATGGGATAAAATAATAAATATTTTTTACGGCTTTTTGGAAGCCAGGCTTCCAGCTGGAAGCCTGGCTTCCGGAACTAAATAATTCTAGGAACAAAAATATCGGCAAAAACGCTACGGCCATTTCCTTGCTCAATAAGCCAAGGAAGAACAAGGTAGAAGCAAAAATATACCTTTGTTTAAGAGCAAGCAGCAGCGCTCCGATAACGAAAAGCAGAGAAAGAATCTCGGCCCTGCCTACTATTGATGTCACTGCTTCAGTATGGATCGGCAGAAACATAAAAAATAAAAAGCCGGCGAAGGCGGCTATTTTTGAAACGCTCAAACGATATAACAGAACAAACGCTAAAAAAGAAGTAAGGGCGTGAAGAAAAATATTGACAACATGAAAACCGACCGGAGAAGAGCCAAGTACAAAAGCGTTTAGAGAATAACTGGCAATAGTTAATGGCCTATAAAGCCCCGGGTGTGGCTGATAGGCGAAATAGGGGGTAATAAAAATCTTCCCAAACCCACCAAGCTGTCCGTCAATAAAAGGATTACCGACAATTACAATAGTATCGTCAAAAACAAAATCACCCCCTATCCCGTTGCCGAAAAGGACAAATGATAAAATAAGAGCCAAAACGGCAGCTAAAATTAGATCCTTAGTTCTGCCCATCTTTTAAAAACTGATTCTTACTTCAGCTTGGCCGGAACAGTTGACTTCTTTTACTTTTAAGTCCCCCCCCATAAACTGGCCATAAGTAACCGAAGCAGTAAGCAAATATGTCTTTGAAACTGGTTTTTCCGGCAAACGAATAGTCAAATTTTCATATTGTCCGTCAGGGACGATTAGATTGGCAAATAGATTCGGCCCGATGATCAAACTGTCATTCGGGATGATACGCCAATTTATTAAACGGCCTTGACTGTCTACATTCTGCCAGGATATTTTAGTATTAGAGGAATATAATCTGGGTTCAGAGAATTCAGCTTCGCCACTTACTTGGCAAGTGGCCGGTGACTTTATGCCATTAGGCCCAATGAAGGGTTCCCCTGTCGTAGCTGTTGGTTTTATTGTCATAGCAGGTGTCAAGGTAGGGATAGGCGCTGAAGAAGAACTTTGAACAACGTTTGGTCCGGTTGTGGGTTCAGCTGTTTGTTCAATATACTCCGCCGGTTTCGCAAAGTAAACAACCGAAATAATTCCTAGCACAAGGACCGCTACACTCCCCCACAACATAAAATTTCTCTTATTTTCCATCTCCAAATACTATCAAATATGACCAATTAAATCAACTTCGGCTCAGATATCTATGTTAAATATTTTTGTACTCTTTAAGTTCCAAAAGAACGCATCTTCAGACAAAGCCGGATCCTTCAATCCCAAAAGCAGTTCTCTCGCCCTTAAATCATCGTCTAGCTTTAAATACGCTACACCGAGGATAAATCTTAATTCATATATTTTAGGTTTTATGCCGAATTTTTCTTCAATCAAACTTATGACTTCACGGTATTCTCCTAAACCAATCTTATTAAAGGACAGGAGAGTGGTCACATTTGGAGTATCGTACATTTCTTTTGCCTTATGGAGTATTTCTTTACCAGATCCAAAGTCACCTCTTTTATAATATAATGCCCCCAAACTAAGATACGGATAGAGATAATCCGGTTGAGCTATGGTTGCTTTCCGCCACCATTCTTCGGCAATTTTATCTTCGCCTATTCTTTTATAAATTTGTCCGCCCAGGTGTAGCGTTGGGCTGTTTTTTGGTTCAATCTCTAGGGCCTTGTTTATTTTTTCCAACGCTTCTTCGTTTTTGCCCTCTCGAAAAAGTATACTTGCCACATTGGTTATATTTACAACACTATTAGGCGCTACTGCATAGGCGCTCTCAAAAAGATTCTTTTCATTAAGCCAATCTCTGTTCCGGTCAATAATCACATATCCATACCAAACAAATAAAGTTAAAAGTGGAAAATATAAAGTTAAAAGTGAAAGTTTTAAGTTAAAAATTTTAAACCTTGAGCTTTGATTTTCCCTCGACCTGAGCTCGGGACGAAGGTTAACTTTTAACTTCAAACTTTCAACTCCAGCTGCTATCAGCATAACCAGCCCTAGTGATGGCATATACATCAGCCGTTCGGCCATTATCGTGCCGATTTTGACAAATAAGTTGGAAACGACTAGATAAGAAAATAGGAAAATCGTTGCTCCTAACCCAACCAAACTATTGTGTTTTGATATGGACAGATAACCAATGGCCACAAAAATGCCAATTCCCGCCAGCGCTTGCCACGAATCAAATAAATTGTTTACAGCAGTGATCTGGTTGTAGGAGTAATCAGATGAAAAATAGATCGGAAAAATGATCTTCTGAGCATAAAGACAGGCGACCTTAAAGGCCGTCCATAAACCTGGCAGAATATCCATCGCCGCAATAGGATTAAAGAAGGAGTAGGTGTTAGTGTTGATAAAGTATTCAAAGCCCAACGCATTATACCGAAGCACCGCATAAACAGCCAACGACGGAATAAAATACACGATTTTTTTAAACAAACCCATGACCGATTCTTTTCTCTGCACAAATTCAAAGAATAAAAATATCGGAATAAAGGCAATGCCGGTTTCTTTGCTCAACAAAGACAGAAAGAAAAAAACGGCAGCTGTCTTATAATAACCCTTCTTGATTGATAAAAACGAGGCCAAGAAAAATAAGAACATCAAAAGTTCGCTCCTACCGGCAATCGAAGTCACTGCCTCAACATGAATAGGTAAAAATAAAAACAACAACGAACTGACAATGGCCGTCGTTCTGTTTTTAAATCCTGACACGATTAAATAGATTAAAAATGAGGCGACGGCGTGAAGAAATATGTTAACCAAATGAAAACTTTGAGGTTGTCCGGGGGAAATACGCCAATTTAAAACATAACTGGCTATAGTTAGGGGACGATAAAGCCCTGATTGAAGCCGATCATAGTGATAAGGATGTAAAAAGGTCTTAAATACTCCAACAGAATCTTCCATTAGCGGATTGTCGGTAACTACCGAATGATCGTCAAACACAAAATCGCCATTAATACCGTTGCCGAAGAGAACAAGTGACAGAACAATAATAAGCGAGAAAATTAATTTATCCATTTAAACAAAATACAAAAAAACAAACTAAAATAAAAGGCTCATCGTGATAAGCCTTTTATTATTCAAATTTTTAGTTTTTAGATCTTTTCCAAATAATCACCATGAACCCACCCTTCTTTGCCCTCAAATGTTATCTTGTGCCATAAACCACTTTTGCCCAAACTCGTTACTTTGTCGCCAGCATCAAGCTGTCCCAAAATTGAACCTGCGGTACTAGCCGATGATCTGACGTTAAGGAACCCAACACTAGAAACAATCTTGTACTGATTGGCTGTTGATACGGTAGTTCCAGAAGATGCAGTTCCAGAAGATGAGGTAGCTTTTCTTGTATAATCGGGTATTTGATTTACGGAAGTATAATCAGATCCCTTTGGGTACCAATTAAACTCTTTAGTATTTATACAGAAAACCTTTTTAAAGAAATTGGGATCGTCGGCAACAGCTTGCGCTCCGGTAGTGTTAACCCAGTGAAGTTTCCCTGTATCTTCGCCGGTGGTTTCCACACCATAAACTTTTACATCATTAGTTTCGCAATTTCTGAAAAGACCAGAGGTTACGAACACATCCCTCGTCGTAGATGTAGCGCTTTTAATCTTGGAAAATCCGCCAAGATGGCCATAGAATCCAAATATCGCAGGATTTAAGAATAACCTTTTATAACCATGCGGGTTAACTATATAAACATCGGGGTCACTTGAACCGGCGGCACTAATGACATCACCGTCTTTTAAGCTTACGGCCGCCAAGCTGACGAACCCTTGTGAGGCCGGGGTTGGCTTGCTTGTTGAAACAGATGTGGGCGACACAGTCGGGGTCGGCGTCACTGAAACCGCCGGACTCACTGTCGGAGTTGGAGTCGGAGTTGGAGTTGCCGTAGTCGTGGTCGTGGTTGTAGTTGTGGTCGTTCCGCCTCCACCACCACCTCCACCACCACTATTTCCTGCGGTACCGCAAGCATTCGAGCTGGGTGTTATTATTACCGTTTTTGTAGAACTAGGAGCTATCGTCAATTCCGACTTATCGCTGAAACATTCGTATTCAAAAGCGCTGTCATTGGTCAACAATTTCCTATCAGACGATCGAAGCTTAAATGTCTGACCAGAGGTAATCTCAATGGTTATGGTGGTATTGGTAGTTATTATCGAATTTACCACGGAACCGTCTACTATCGTCATGTTTCCCACATCAAGAGCAACAGTTGTGTCTCCAGTAGAAGTGGCGGTTGTAGCATTGGTTTTGTTTACTCCGACCAATAGCAGTCCTGCCATTAAAACAATAACGAGTAACGGCAGAAAAAAGTTAGTTTTTAATAATTTCATTTGTGGTGATTAGATTATTTTTATTTTTGTTGCTGAATACTCTGAATCGTTTTGACAACTTGAGAGTCAAGCCTCATATTTTCCCAAAATAGAACTTGATCTTGGTTTACTATCATTTCGTCCTTAGGGCCATGAGGCTCGCCTACGCCAAGCTTAACAAGTTGGCCAGCGCCACTTTCATTTATCTTAACATAATAAACATCGGATAAGATCAAATAATCTGAACTGATATTCTTCAAGCGTCCAAAGTATATCTGGTCATTTGTTAAGAACACTGCTTGGTATGTATCCGAATCAATAAATTTACTTCTATCGTAACTGTCATACTTTAACCAATTGGTTAGAAAAGATGATCCAATAACACCGACAACAAATCCGACTACAACCAAACCGACAGTGACAATTGGAACATACTTAATCTTAGGCATGGACTATGTTTCAATTAATTAATGGCATCGAACAGTACTGAGGGTCGGCGTGGTAGAACCTTGATTAAAGCGCATATATATCCATGCTCCTGTTGAAGATTTCAATTGAAAACAAGTGCCTAGAGTCGCAGTATTCCCGCCGCCGAAGTAAAAACTAGCCGTACCCGTACCAGGACCAACAAACTGCGCAGTATAACCCGTACCGCCGGCAGCAGAAGCAGTAGTAGAGCCGACAGTAAGAGCACTGGTTAATATCATGTCCCCAACCATCGAATGGGAAGCGGCCGTATCAGCGATAAATCTACCCGATGTCTGGAAATTACCAGCCACAGAGGCCTTACCGTCAACCTCTAAAGATCCTGTTATAAGAAGGTCATTTGCGGCATCTATTTCTCCGGGAGTACCCGTGGTACCAATTCCAAACCTTGAGTAAGCAACGGAAGCGGTAGCAGAACCAAATGTACCTCCTGCTTGAAGGGTTCCTGTGGTAAAGAAGTACGAGGCCGAAGCTGTACCTTGGATCTCAAGAGGAGCAAATGGAGCGCCCTTAACACCAACTTTGCCGTCAAAGAAAGCATTGCCGTCTACTTCTAAAGCGCCAGTTATAAGCAAATCGTTAGTAGCGTCAACATCGCTCGAGTAGCCAGTCGTACCAGTTCCAAACCTTGAATAAGCCACAGAAGCCACTCCGGCTACTTGCAATGAATTTGCAGTCATTAAATATGATGCTGAAGCCGTACCCTGAACTTCAAAAACTGTCTGAGGCGCACCCCCAACACCTATTCTAGAGTTTGTACTGTTAGCAAAAAAATAAGTAGTGCTGGCAGCATTTTGAAACTGGACAGATGTAGCAGAATTAGTAGCAGGAGTTACGGTTAAGGTACCTGTCGTACTCATGTTGGTTCCTATCGTGCTGGCTGCATTTGCGCCTAGAACGAAGACAAAAACAAAAGAAAAGACCACAAATACTGTAGTCATAGAAACAATCGACCTCAAAACTCGTTGAGATTTATTCATTTTTACTTTTTTATTTTCCAATATACTAACCCTTTTCCACTAAAACATGGCAAAAGATTCGTATGTTGGATATCAACAACTACTTTCTATTATAAGAGAGTACCGAAACGGCGCAATAGCAAAATTGTGGATAACTTTATAATTTATTGCAGACGCTGAATTAATTCTTCCATTAATTTTTCTGTCTCCGGATCAAACTGACCATATTTCAGACCCTCTTGAAGGTTTTGACGCGCAGACTCATTATCTTTTCTTTCTAAATATACTAGAGCTAAATTATAGTATATCCGCGGATTATGGGGAGTTAGCGTCTTGAGCTTTTCTAAAACATTTGTGGCATTTATTAGGTCACCTTGACCGGCATATATAACCGACAAATTTTGATATGCATAAGGGAAATTATGATCAATTTCCAGCGCCTTTTCGAATTCCACAATAGCCCCCCTTATATCTCCCCTCTCCTGCAGAATACTACCGAGATTAAAATGTGGCTGCGGAAAATTATCTTCAATGCTTACAGCTTTCCAATAATATCCTTCGGCTTTTTCTATGTCGTCCTTATTATAATAAAGATTGCCTAAGTTATTATTAATTCTTGCGCCATCAGGTTCGTATTTTAGAATGTCTTCAAAAAATCTTATTGGATCTCCCCAAATAATGTTCCTTTTAATAGAGAGGGTCGAAAAAAATAAAGCAAAAATCACCAATAGTAACATAAGTAACATAACTGCGGTTTTGGTTATTTTTGAATGATTTTGGATCAATAAATTTAAATGATAGATAGACAAAACTACAGGCCCAAGCAATGCCAGATACAACCAATGCTCATAAAGCTGGGCATTGATCGGCGTAACTCCCGAAGTCATGCTTAAGTTCACAAAAAACCAACCAACACCGAAGAACCACGCCCGAAAATCAGAGATTTTCGGTAATTTCAAATCTTCAACTTCCCTGCCTTGCCGGTAAGCAGGCAATTTCCAATTTCGTTTGGAACTTAGAATTTTTTCTTTTTTATATAGATGTCTTAACAACCATAAAATGACCAGCAATACTGCAAACGATGATACTACTGGTAGATTCCAAAAATAAGTATAGGCGGTAACGCTTCTTTCCATATGCTGGCCCAATGGAACAATCATAAGCCCGACATAGGTCCAGAGAACATTCAAAAATGTGTACATTCTGGTCAGCAAACTTTCGGTATATGGGTTGGCTTCTGAATAAAAATTGAGTGTATTTTCAAAATTGAGAATAGTGAGCCGCAAAATTCCGTAAACAAAAACAATACCAAAATACGGCAGAGCTTTCATAAAGGCCTGTTTTAACGACTTCAGAAACGTTCCTCTGGCAATAAATGAAATATAAAAGACCATAAAAAGAAGTGGAAATATTATCGCTGTTTCCCGACTTAAGAGAGCGAGGATCAGCAAAACCAGCGACACCGGCCATAACGACTTCGCAAGTCGTTTATCAACACCTGTGGATAAACGACTTGCGAAGTCGATTATCCACAGATAGAGAACCAGAAGCATGAAAAAAACATTAAGCGGGTCGCCCCTGCCAGAGATGTAGGTTACGGCTTCTGTCTGAAGTGGGTGGACAAGCCACAGCAGAGATGACCAAAAAGCAATAAATCTGTTCTGGAAAACCCTAAATAAGATGAGAAATATCAATACCGCATTTAAAATATGGAGACCGTTGCTCACCAAGTGGTAACCTAACGGAGCTGTTCCAGAAACGACATAATTGAACGCAAAAGTAAAAAGAAGAAACGGCCGATAATAGTTGCTGCTTAGCCCAATGCCAGCGAGTATGTTTTGAGTAAACCAATTTTTGATGTTTTCTGAAGAAAAAGAATGGACGAACGGGTTATTGACTATCCAATCAGTATCATCCCAAAAAAGTGGGTTATTGAGGTTGAAGGCATAAATACCAAAGCCAATAACAATGAGCAACGTAATCAACCCTAAGTTTTTGTTTGAAAATTTAAAATTTAAAGTTGAAAATTTCATTAGAATCCCCTTAAAATTTTAATTATCTTGGCTCAAGTTTATAAATAACCCCCGCCGCGTCGTCGGATATGTAGAGCGCTCTGTCCGAACCAAATTTCAAGTCAACCGGCCGGCCATAAACATTTTTTTTGTTCTCTGAAATCCAACCGGTTATAAAATCAGATGCCTCGGATACTTTACCGTTCTTATCAACTTTAAACCTGACTATTTTATATCCAGTCGGCTCGCTCCTGTTCCAAGAACCATGAAATGCTACCAAAAGATCTCCCTCCCATTCTTTCGGCCAGTCCAAATTAGTCGGAATAAATGCCAGCCCCAACGGCGCAGAATGAGCTAGAATTTCAATAACCGGCGCATCCGTATCACCGCAATCGGTCGGAATATCTATCCTCTCTATTTTCTCCAGCTTGAATGTCTCGTCTTTAACTTTGTTCCCGTAGCAAAACGGCCAGCCGAAACGCCTCGCACCAAATTTTTGTTCCGGTCCAGCCGGTTTAATGATATTTATTTCATCGGGTGGCAGATCATCTCCCAAATTATCTCTGCCCATTTCCGTCGCCCACATTTCACCTGTCTCCGGATGAAAAGCAAAGAAAACGGAATTTCTCAGTCCGCCGGCAAACTCGGCGGTAACTGTTCCATCTGGATCCGATTCCAAAATTGCCGCCCGCTTCCAACTATCCTCCATGCAAACGTCGCAGGAAGAGCCAACAGATATATATAATTTATCTTTATCGTACAGTCCCTTAAACACTTTTTCGCCAATTAAATCGACGTTGCGGGTATTGGAGTCAAAGGCTATCGTGCGGGTAAAATGTCTGCCGTCAGCAGGAATGGTAACAATGTTTTGTCCGACTTTATTAGTTATTTTTCCAGTATTAACGTCGTATGGATATCTTGCCACCTGATGCGTCTCGGCAATATATAGATAAGTTGTTTGTGCCGAAGATACTTGTCCTGAGCTTGTCGAAGGAAAAAAATCTAATCCATGAGGAGACCTTAAACCCTCTATCAGCACACGCCTTGTTTCAAATTCAGGCCCTTCTAAAATACTGACCCTGCCAGCTTTTGTTTCACTTATCAGCATCCTGCCTTTTGGGTCAAACAATATAACCCGAGGATTATCCAAGTCCTTTGCGACAATAGAAATCTCAAATCCCTCTGGAATATCTAAAAATGATAGCTCCCCGCCATCCACCAAAACCGCCTCGGGCTCCTTAAATTCCGGCATGTTATAACCAACAAATTTTTTGACCAAGCCAAAACCAGTAAAAAATAGATAGACACCAACGACAATAACCGATAAAACAAAAAGGCTGATTTTTTTATTCATAAACCAAAGAATATCCGAAAATCAGTGAAAATTCAACCCAAAACCCAGGAAAGTGGTTTTATGGAAATTCATAAATGAAGAAGGACTGGCCTATCCGATCAACAGGTTTATAATTATCCATCCAATTTAATATTTCATTGCCGTAGACCTGGCTGGCAAGCCTGGTTCTTATGAGAACATGGGTACTGACGGCATACCTACCCTTGGGTTCAAGCCAATCGCCTTTGAAGTCCAGCGGCAAGATATTTTTTATTCCATAAGACCTGTCAGCATCCTTTTCAACCCAAAGGAAGACCTTAAGTTCGGGATATTTATCTTGATATTTTTTAAGCCGTTTAAAGTCATGCCCCCATTCAATATTTGAGTCGTCAAGATGTTTATAGCCGTTATTTGAACCGCCGACTAACTCATTAAAATAGGCGAGGTAATCCGGATAGACGGTAAGCGAAAAAACGGTGTACCAACTGAACAAAAATAATAGAATTACGAAGTATGAATTATGAATTAGGGCTTTAAATCCTTTCTTCATAATTCCTAATTCTTGATTCACAATTCGACTAAGCCATCCGCCGACAAATAAAATTAAGAATGGATATACGGGCAGAATATATCTGACACCGATATTGTGGGCCTTCCAGCTTGTTATCCATAGAAACAAAATTACCGGTAAAAAGATAAAGGCACTGTTTAAAAAACCTAAAGTCAGTTTTTTATAGCGGAACAGCGCCCAGCCGAGAACCGCCAAGAATGGCACCGGGGTCTTTATGATAAACGCCCACAAAAAGTAATACCACCAACCACTACGACCAAAGTCGCCGTTCAAATAGTAAAAGTGGTTCGGATTTTTATTGGCATAAACCGTTCCCATCCCATGCCAGTAAAACAAGAGATCTTTGGGAAATAAGTAAAGGCACCAGATGACCAAAAAGGCCAGTCCCCACATCGGCATAATAATTTTTAACAAAGCTGATATCTTAGCCAGCCAGTTTGACCTTAAACAATTTTTTTGTATGTAAATCGCGAGCAAGATCAAAGATATCGGCAACAGCAAAACAGCAGAAAACTTGGAACCCAGAGCCAATCCTAAAGTCAGACCGCTCAATATGACATTCTTTCTGGTCGGCTGATGTGTGAACTTCCATAAATGATACATGGCAATGAAAGAAAAGGCGGTAACGCCCAAGTCCATCGTAACAAATTGCGCATGGGCAATTATGTTGGGCATAAGGGCATAGATAAATAGACCGATAATGCCGGCCTTATAGCTAAAAAGTTCTTTGCCCCACTTGAAAACATACCAGCCCAACAACACCGACAAAAGAATTATCGGTATCCTGCCCCAGAAGATAACTCTGTCTACGCCGTTATTGAATAAGAAATCGCGGCCGAACTGCCATTCGTCTGTTTTCGGTCCATCTAAATTAGAGGCATTGGGACTTGTCCCGTTAGAAGTAGGATCCCCTTGAGATCCGTTAGTTCTAACGGGATCGAATTTCAAGTTCAAGAACAAAAGAGGGGCGGCGGCCAGCATTTTAACGAGCGGAGGGTGCTCGGGATTCAGCTTTAATTCTCCCGTCTTCAGATATGAGAAACCGCTCGGCAAATGGGTTATTTCGTCATAAGCCGGACTGAAATTTTGCGTACTTAAAAACGGAATTAAAAATACCAATAAAAGCAATGAGGCCAAAATGGAGGTTTTGATAATTTTAAATTTTACATTGTCATTTTGCATTTTGATATTTACATTTTTAATTTTAACTTGTTTTGTATCACTTCCAGCGCCTGCTTGGCATTTTGGCTGTCAGGATTAATTTCGAGAGCTTTTCGGATATTTTCTTCAGCCGTGAAAAATTCGCCCAGGTTGGCGTAAATTACTCCCAGCGTAAAATAGTTATTAAATGTCTTAAAGCCGAGATCTATCGCTTTCTTTAAGTTGTCGGCGGCTTTCTGCTGTGTTGCTGGGTCGTTCATTGAAGCATAAGCGTAACCGGCACCCTGATAGCCATATGGATTATCCGGCTGGTTTTTTATCAATGCCTCATAAGTCTTAGCCGCACTAGACAAATAGCGAAAACGGTAAAGGACATTGCCTAAATCAATGAAGGCATTACCATCTTTTTTACTTAACCGATCTAAGACAAAAGAAATTCGTTGTTCTATATTGTGATCGGTAATTTTATATTTACCAATAATTGCTTGGTTTGTCGTGTTATTTTTCACAAAAATAACTATTGCATCGTTCAAAAAAATCATCGACCATTCAGAATCTTTAGTCATTCTAGTTAAAAATTCTTGACTCCATTCCGTCATATCGGTATGAGAAAAAAATATGTAATTTATGCCGTATTTTTGGGACATTTCTTTCCAAACCCTTTCGTCTCTTTGCATCGGCTTGTAAATTTTTTCAAAAAATTCAACGGGGTACGCCTCGGGTCTGCCATCAACAAAAACTTTATGCTCCGGACCTGTCCCGCACCAAGCCCGCCCTTTTTCTGAATGGCGGTCGCTCGGAGGGGCGTGCTTTAGCCGCCCTAGAATCTCTGTAGCGGAACAGCTTGGTGCGGGATATAATTGCCAGATTAAATAACTTCCGATGTCAAAATTATTGAATACCGGACCCCTGATATCATTCGCCTTTATGAAATCTGTTCCATCCTGCGCCGCGCTTGAGATACTCAAACCAAAAATTTTTGGTGAATTGATATAATTATAAAACCTGCCACTTACGACAAAATAAATACTTATCGTCAAAAGAATAATAATGCAAACACACAACCATTTTTTTACAAAATTCGTAATTCGTAATTCGTAATTCGTAATTCCCACTAAATTATTCGCCACAACCGGCCAAACGCTCAGAGCAAACAATGGAATATTCCTTTGCATCTTAAAAGACAAAACAGCCGTCATTGTAATAAGCAGTAAGTCAAATATTCTTGTCTTTAATTGACTCCGCAAGTCGGGCACGCCTTGCGGAGTCGTTAATTTAACCGGTTTTTTTGCTTTCCAAAAACTCACGACAAAACTACCCGCTACAACAAAAAGTGATATCAAAAACAGTTTGTCTTGCGGCGCCCAGCGGCCGAAATATTTTGCCAGAAAGAATAACGAGCTGTTTTCGACGACATTGTAACCGTAACTTCCAAGAACTTTCAAAGGATATATTGCACCGGCAATAAAGTTCGGATTAATTAGATTGGCAAGAATAACCAAGACAAAAATTAGAATTTCGAATTTCGAATTTCGAATAAAATCATAGTTTTTGAATTTCGAATTTACGGCTTTGTCAATTAAAAAGAATAAAAAAACTATTGGGCCTATGATAAAGTAGATGTGCATGTTTACCCAAAACAACTGCAAAATCGGCAAAAGCCAGAATCGTGACATCGCAAGTCGTTGTCGTTGGCTCCCGACTTGCAATGTTGTTAATTTTTTGGCTCGATAAATTATTAGCAAATACGCCGCAAAAATTAAATAGCTGAATATTTCCGGCCTCGGCTCGGTTCTAGCCGCAAAAACAAAAATAGATACGAGAAAAGCAAAAGCAACTGCAATAATATTCCGCTTTCTGACCGTAAGAAAAAGCAAGAAGTAGGTTGCGAGAAGGACGATTACCTTGAGTATCATTATCGCCTTCAGTCCGCTCATCCAGTCGTTACCCAGAGAATAAACCTTATAAAAA
>Ga0155679_111_pt1 | contig 130244 bp, 126 predicted proteins | sample RifCSPlowO2_01_FD_107336 | JGI IMG/M metagenome (GOLD analysis project Ga0155679, IMG submission 107336) | Candidatus Yanofskybacteria bacterium RIFCSPLOWO2_01_FULL_42_49
TGCCATACCGCGGGCACCTGTCTAACTTGATTACTGATGTTTGAGAGTTGGGATTTGAGATTGTTGATTTCAGATTGGATTAAGGCGAGAGTGCCCGAGTCGGGATTTTGATTTGAAGGCGTAAAAGTTTGGACCGGAGTTAAGATTGATTTGGGGACAGACACGACAGAAATACTTGGCGTTGGAATTAGAGTGGACTTTAATGTTGAATCAAGAGGGGCTGAAATGACAGCGGGAATAGAGGTCGGAGTCAGAGTCGGTACTTTGTTCTTGGCGTCAGAGATTAACTGGTCAACAAGTTTTTGAATGGGAGCCAGTGAGAGGGCGGTTTGGTCCGCGGCGATATTAATGCTTCTGGCAATATGGCCAGTATTCTTATCTGACAGGTTTTGGACTTGCTCTGAGATGTAAAAGAGGGATTCGGTGAAAACATCGGTTTCGTAGACAATGCGGTTCGAGACACCAAGAACAGATTTGGGGAAGAAAGACAGAAACTTTAAATCTTGGTTTAAAGAGAAATCGCGCTTTGGGCCTTCAATTCTTAAATCCTGAACCTTCTTCAAATCTTGGTTTTTACTAAAATTACTCCACCAATCCTGAAACTGAGAAACAGGAGATGTTAACCCAAAACCGGCAACGGGGAGCATTGCAACGGAGAAGACGATATTTTTAAAAGTTACCTTCATAACTTTTTAATTCTTAAACTAAAAGTCAAAAACAATGTTTAAAATTTAGAAGTTAAATTCTTGGAAATTGTTTGGAAATTGAACGGTTTGGAACTTGAAAATTGTTTTGCTTTTCTTGTATTAATTATACCATGGGGAAGAGGGTAAGTGTGGATAAAAGGCACTAAATTTCTAAGTTCTAATATGGTCCAATTTCCAAATAATTTTTAAACATTCAAATATCAAAAGGTAGTTAAAAAAACAACCTAACTCGGCATTATCCTAATCGATGAACCCTAGTTATTAATATTTTTAATGGTAAAGATATTAAGGTTTATGATGGTTTAGTATAAAATATAAAGAAAAGGCATAATTAAGCCACTCTGGCTAAGAGTTTGAAAAATACCAGTTTCTGATATAATAGACGGCATGGAAATAACTAAAATACCAAACAAAATACTGGCAAAAAAAATGGAGAAAATTGCTATTGACAGTATTAAAAATGGCTCGTACGGGGAGTTAATTTCGGATATGAGGAAAGCGATGGTTGATAATAGTGGAGTAGGATTAGCTGCAAATCAGGTTGGGAAAGACTTAAGTATCTTTGTCATAGACAAAAAACTAGCTGAAGAGTGCGATGTACCGGATGTTTTTATAAATCCGGAAATTACAGAGTATTCTAAAGAAAGTGACGAAACAGAAGAGGGCTGTCTTTCAATACCTGATTACTGGACGCTGATAAAAAGAGCAAAGAAAATAAAAATAAAATTTATCAATGAAGGCGGCAATAAACAAAAATTAAAGGCGAGGGGGTTTTTGGCGAGAGTTTTACAACACGAGACAGACCACCTAAACGGCTTAACTATTAGAGACAGGGTTAAGCCGTAATCTCTAATCTCTAAACCCTAATCTCTAAACAATCCCAAATATCAAAATGAAAGAAATATCAAAAAAACTCATCTTATTCAAGAAGCCACAGAATTAATGAAAATCTTTGGTTCAATAATAGAAAAGTCGAAGTAATCTTATTTTTCAATCCTATTTTGATATTTGAATTTTGATATTGTTTAGAGATTAGAGATTAGGATTTAGAGATTAAAAAAAATATGAACATAATTTTCTTTGGGACTCCCGACTTTGCCATGCCGGTTTTAGAATCTCTTATAAAAAACGGCTACAATGTTTCTCATTTTCAATCTAAATCGTTAAAAGACGACCGGATTTTTGAAGAATTTAAAAATTTAAATCCTGACCTTTGTGTCGTAGCTGCTTATGGAAAGATCCTTCCCTCTCGCTATCTTGAAGTGCCCAAATACGGTTTCTTGAACGTCCACCCCTCTCTTTTGCCTAAGTATCGCGGTCCGTCCCCTATTCAGACGGCGATACTGAATGGAGATATAGAGACCGGCGTCACAATAATGGTTGTAGATGAGGAAGTAGACCATGGACCAATGCTCGCGCAAAAAACATACAACTTACAACCTACAACTTACAACCTACAAATATCGAAGGAATTATTCGAATTGGGAGCGGAACTTCTTATTGAGACATTGCCTAAATACATCAGCGGAGAAATTAAGCCGGAGCCGCAGGATCATAGCCAAGCAACTTTTACCAAAATGTTTTCGCGAGAAGACGGCAGAATTGACTGGGAGCAGCCGGCAGAAAAAATATACAATCAGATTAGAGCCCTGAATCCTGAACCGGGAACATGGACGACTTGGCGTCCCCGTGCCGATATTGCCCACGTATTGAGCCGAAGAAACCGGTCCCAAAAGAAACCAATAGACAAAATAATCAACATAAAGAAGGCCGATCTTATTGACGGAAAGATTAGTGTTCAAACCATTCAGGTGGAGGGGAGAAAAGAAATGTCTTTTAAAGAGTTCCTCAACGGTTACCCGGACTTTTTAATTTCGGGGACACTTAGAGATAAAATTTCCTAATCACAAACGAAGCTATAACAATACCCCCCACGGCGAATATTGCCAGCCAGAGCCAGTTAAACGAAGATCCAGTTCTGACTGTTAATGCTCCGGCCACTATACCCGCCGAAACATTAACGGTAGCGCCGTCTTGTCTTGGCACAGTATTGCTCGAGGTGATAAAGCCGACATTGGTAACGGAGATTTGCGTTCCGCCTGTTATTTCCCTTGCAATCGCCCTAAATTTAACTTCTACCCTTCTCCCGGGAGATAATGTCCCTAAAAATATACCACCGTTAGAAAGATTGTTGTTATCGGATTGTAATCGGCCATCAATGGTCGTGGTACCGCTTACATAGGTAAGCCCAGACGGCAAAGAATCGCTGATACGAACATCTCTTGCCTCAAAGTTCCCAACCGACTGAACACGCAATGTAAACTCTAAAATATCGCCCGGATTAGCCGCCACAAAGTCCGACTCGGAAGAGTTATCGGTAATATTTCTAACGACTTTATTTATAACTAAATCGGGGTTTTCGCTTATCACGGTATTATTACAACTGACAACTCCGATAGTTTTGGACCTGCTATCCATGCTGTTGTTGTTACTTGCGGTTATGTAATAAGTGGTAGTCGTGGTTGGCCTTACTGTAACACTACCGGAACCGCTGATATCGCCGAAGTTGGTTAATGTCACCCTGGTTGCATTCTGAGAATTCCAAAACAACTGTGTTGATTCGCCTACGCATATGCTAGAACTTGAGGCGTCAATTGAGACGGTTATCGGAGTAGGAGTTGGGGTGGGCTCTACAGAATTACAATCGCTCCTAACAACCACTCTCACTTCAGCAAAAGCAGAATTGCCCGGAGTATTCTCAACTATTATCCTATAGGTGGTCGAGATAAACGGACTGACATTTAACTGACCAATAGTTGCCACGGGGCCCCAGTTTTGTATGTACGCATTGGCTGCTCCGCTTGATGTCCACGACAAGATGGACTGGTTGCCTCGGCAAATCGTAGACGGATTGGCGATAATTGACACCAAAGGCGCTGGCACCGGTGTCGGTGTTGGTGTTGGTGTTGGCACCGGTGTTGGCGTTGGAGTTGGAGTTGGCACCGGTGTTGGTGTTGGAGTTGGTCCTTTACAATTAGCTACTACTTTTACTTTTGCTTCCGAATAATCTGATACCCCGTTTGAATTGGTTGCTACTATCTCGTAAGCAGTCGTTATAAACGGACTTACACTCATTTTTCCGTTTGCCGACACAGGACCCAACCCTAATATATGTACACTAACTGCTCCGCTTGATGTCCATGACAATATAGATTGATCACCTCGGCAGATAATCGACGGATTGGCGATAATTGACACCAAAGGCTCTGGCACCGGTGTCGGTGTTGGTGTTGGCGTTGGCACCGGTGTTGGTGTTGGCGTTGGCACCGGTGTTGGTGTCGGGGTAGGAACATTACACTGAATAACTCTTGGACTTCCGCCAATCATATGCCCGGTTACACCATCAGTCGTATCAACTGCGTAAATATATATATTGTGGGCGTTTCCGTCCTTAAGCGCTAACGGCGTACTAGTGTGAAAGCCGTGATTACCGGTAATACCAAACTGAGCATTTACATCCGGCCGATAATTCCCGTTTGCCACCAATGTTGTAAGCAGTGAACCGTTCGGCCATGGAGCACCTTGCCAGACATTGATATTAACCGATAAGCCAGAAGTATCAGGGTCAAAGGCCCAACCGCCGATTATGTTACAATTGCCCGCATCAAAAGAACCGATAGGTGGGTTGTTGGAAGGAGGAGGAGGTAACGGCGTCCCATCCCTATAAAAACGGACTCTATAAATATCTATGCTTTGGGATTCACCGGTTAACCCCTCAAACACCACCGGCCCGCCTTCATACCTGAGCGGACTATTGGTTATATCAGCATAAACCGCCCTGCCACTATTGATTTGAGAACAGCTGTCTCGGTCCTCTCTTATACCGCCGCTACCGTTCAAGTCCGAAACATTTTTTGCGTCAACTGATGTCCTAATTCTCATCGTTTCATTCGGTTGGGGAGCTTGCGAATCTTGCCTGTAATACCCATAATGAGCTTCTATGTCTATCTTATAGTCGCCGGCCGGAATATTGGGATTTACGGAAAAGGATCTCCCGGCTTGTCCCCAAACAACACCAAGCACAGAGTCACATTCGTTCTCTATCGATCCGGAAAAAGACGAAGGATAAATCCATCCGCTGCTAATTTCGGACGCGGACAAAGACGGTCCAGATAAAACTACAAAAACCGCTAGGACTATTGATGCTGACACTAATTTTGATTTGAATATTTTTTTCATATAAATTTATAAACTAAATTAATTAATAATTGGCGATTGATTGTTACGTTGATGGCGCCAACGAGGCTGTTATTATGATTCTTTGCTCATCTGTCCCGATTGGCCAACAAGTGCCCAAGACCAGATCACCCTTTATGCTCTGGCCGGATAACACACTGACTGATCCTATAATTTTGCCATCAACAATATAGGAGTACTTGCGGCCATTATAGTTAATGATAACCATGTCCCCTTTCGAAAGTTTAGGCAAAGAAGAAAATATAGAAGAATATTTCTGCCAGGGCAAGTTAGACGATGAATGACCAATAATAACCGTACTGCCGCCATCTCCAGGTAAACTAGAGCCGGGATACATTAAAGCACCATTTTTTAATTGTGTCAATATCGTTTTCTCGTCAGTTGAAGTTCCCGTCACGATAGGCGCACTGATATTGATGCTTGGAATATATATGTAATTTCCGGACACAACACCCTCTCGACTAATGACTTCCCCTCCGGGGTAAGCCCGCGCCGAAGACTCATCTGTGCCGCTTTCTGCCTGATAATATTCAATCCGACCGGACCCGTACAAGGCAATCAATTCGGAAGTTAACTTTTCATACTCTGCAATTTTCTTACCAGGAAAAATAAAGTATTCCGCCCTATCCACTAAAACCGAGATTTTGTCGTAAACGGTAAACACAAAGAGAATTACCAGGAGAAAAATGGATATTATAAACACATATTTCAGAATGTCTTTTTTATTTAATGATAAGGTCATTGATGATAAATAATTCGTCTTTAACCAGCAACGCTGCTAAAGCTAAAGCAACAAGAACCAGCCCTTTGGCCACAAGCCGGGGATGCTGAATTTTAATTGCAACAAAAATCTTAAGCGCAAGGATTATAGCGATTCCAACGGCTATGTACAAACTGAGGGTGTTGAGTAAGTTTTTAAAAACATAGCCGCCAGTACTCCAGTCTTCAAATTTTTCAGGCGAGTTATCTTCTCCGGAAAGATTAACCGAACCAAGAACCTTTTGAAGCGATATCGGATCTGATTTTGAAACTGCCGACGCCGGTCTGACTGACACGAGTTCAGAATTTGTAACCTGGGGCTCAACGGACGCAATTGATTTCTGGAGATGGATGGTTTTAGGAGCCGTTTTTACTGCGGTTTTAAACGCCGATCCGAAAAGCTGGACCACCACGGTTGTTTCCCTTCCGTTAATCACTCCGCGATCCAAAGCAATCCCAGTTTCATTAAAATCTTTTAAGAGTATATTCTGACGATGAGTCTCTGAAGCCATCCAAGCCTTCACGGTTGAGTTGCTTGACTTAAAATTCATCGCTAAATTTTCTCCCGCAAAATGATAATCATACTTAACTTTATCCAGCCAATACCAAGGAGTTATGCCTGCTGGAGAATTGTGGCCGAAATAACCGTTCCGGAACATATCATTTAATTTCAAAGCGGCGGCGCTTTCTAGTTTAGGATTGGATTTAAGAGAAACAAGGCCATTTGCCGTTCTTTCATTGTTTATCAGCTGGTAAATATCCGGTTTTGAAATGTTGTTGAATATATCGGCACCGGAATAGCTGTGGAAATTCAATATGCTGGCAAGTTTCAGCCCCACTATCAATACAAGCAGAATAAAAAAAACATTGTTCTCAAGAACTCCGGGTCTGTGGTTATTACTTTTACAGGGAATAAAAAATTCTTTAATCACTTGCGTTTAATGTTAAAAGCTCGGTTTTTAACATTTTGAATTAGATTCAGAATAATATCGGGTTGCCGTAGTCATATGAATCAAGCTCGGTTTTATTAATCGGCGCCACTTGTTCCGACGAAATCCTCATCTTCCTGGCCACTTGCGGCACAAGGTATCTCTTCTGGCCGTCTCCGGTCAACTGAAAGATGTCGATTGCTTGGACACCCGAAAGGCCAAACAGTCCTTCGGCAAAAACAAACTGATTTCTTGGATAAAAACTAAACTCTTTCTCGCTTATGATTACGATGTCCTCTTCTCTGTTGCCGTAAGAATCGAAAACTTTTTTATTGAGAAAGGGGCGGATCATTCGGCCTTCGGTTATGTAGTAGTTAGTTTTATCGTTCTTAACTCTAACTAGTTTTATTCTTGGAAATTTACTAACTTCCTGCTTGGTCGCTTTTTGAACCGCATCTAAACTAAAACCGTAATCAAAGAATATGTCGACAGTAGGAATAAAATGCCTCTGGCCTTTTATAATTTCGAAGATTGATTCATCAGTGCCAAGACCGATTGTCGGTTCGCTAAATCCGGTAGTAGAAGGAACCCTCAAAAGAATAATTTTATCGCTGGAAACTGACCTTTTTATAGTAATGTTGGCCATGGATGCGGTAAGTTGGCTGGTCGCCCCGGTGCCGATATTGACCGTCCCGCTCCCGATGTTGTTTTCCGTTGAAGAGATGTCCCCTTTGGTCTTTTGGGACAAGGGCTCAACGCCCGATTCAATAGCGGGACTGGGGCGGTCAGCGGTACGAGTATAACCACATCCCAACCCCATGGACAATAATGAATTGCAGACAAAAGCCTCCAAATTACCATTACTGCCATATAAAACAGTGTCTATCGAACCATTGGAATGTTGGGCTTTAGCGTTAAATCCGGTAAAAAATAAACTCGCCACAGTTACGGTCAAAACCACTGATTTTAAGTATAAAATTGAAATAGGCTTCATAAGATACAAAGCTAGTTGTCTTCTAAAGTATACCATGTTTGTTGGGGTTTTGTCAACTATAGGAATTCGGACTAAAAAATGTTACATTATAAACAACCTTGATGTCAGAACAAATACTAAATGTTCAAAATTTAACAGTTTCATTCGGCAATAATACGGTCATTGAAAACCTTAGTTTTAGCGTAAATAAAAATGATGTTGTGGCCATAGTCGGACCTAACGGTGCCGGCAAATCAGTCCTTTTCAGGGCCTTGCTGCAATTTGTCCCCTATACCGGAAAAATTGAATGGACAAAGAAATTAAAGGTTAGTTATATACCCCAAAAATTCAATGTAGACAGAGATTTTCCGATTACCGTAAAAGAATTTTTACGATTAAAATCAAATAACCACAAAGACATTCTGCTTGCTCTTGAATCCGTAGGACTCAAAAATAAACAAGACGAACAACATCACATTGAACACCATTTGCTTAATGAAAGGATGGGGTGGCTCTCGGGAGGACAATTGCAGAGAGTTTTAATCGCTTGGGCGATCTTGGATAACCCCGATGTACTGCTTTTTGATGAGCCGACAGCGGGCATTGATGTCGGCGGCGAGGAAACAATTTATAATCTGCTCAAAAAATTAAACGACGAACGCGCGATGACAATACTGCTGATATCGCATGACCTGAATATAGTCTATAAATACGCAAATACTGTTTTATGCGTGAATAAACAAAAAATCTGCTTCGGTCGGCCAAACGATGTACTGGACCCGCAGGCATTGGTGAAGTTATACGGAGGAGAAGCAGCTTTTTATGCTCATGAGCATAAGAATTAATCTCTAAATCCTAAAATATGACAATTTCGAATCTCGAATCTCTAAACTCTAAACAAATTCAAATATCAAATCTCAAAAGTCTTAAAGATTTTCTCCCCGCCGGATTTTGAATTTCTTTTTTGAGATTTCTTCATTTTGAATTTTGAGATTGTTTAGAGATTAGAATTTAGAGATTAGAGATTCTTAAGTTAGAAATTAGAGATTTTATGAACGACTTATATCTACAACTAGCAGTCGCCGCTTTGATCGGAATCGGCGCCGGATACCTAGGTTCATTTATGGTTTTAAAAAGAATGTCCCTTGTTGGCGACGCCTTATCACATGTCGCCCTACCGGGTATCGCCTTGGCATTGATTTGGAACCTTAATCCTTTTTTTGGAGCGTTTACCGCCTTGTTTTTAGCAACAGTGGGTGTTTGGATATTGGAAAGAAAAACCGAATTGCCGTCCGAAACTTTGGTGGGGATATTTTTTACTCTAAGTTTGGCTGTCGGACTTCTTCTAACTCCCGAACCGGAACTGCTGGAAGCCTTATTCGGAGATGTGTCTTCCGTAAATTCATCCGATCTGTTTATTACTGTCATTGCCGTTGCCACTATTATCATTACAACCTCTCTGATAAGCCGCGGACTAATAATGGGGATACTCTCCAAGGATATGGCTAAGTCGATGAACATTTCAGTAAATAAAACGAACCTCATTTTTATGATCCTGATATCGTTGGTTGTTGCTCTCGGATTGAAAGTGGCAGGTACTCTGCTTATGGGCTCTCTGGTCATAATTCCAGCAGCAGCCGCTAAAAATGTAAGCACAAGTATTTCAAGATATGTTTTTATTGCGGCGTCATTCGGCGCCTTAGCATCAATAGGCGGCATGCTTGCAACCGGATTTTTACCAATCCCTCCGGGACCTTCAATCGTTCTTGCAGGAGGAATCATCTTTTTAGCAACTCTTGCCCTCACACCTAGACAGTGATTGCCGTTCGGCATCGCAGATATTCACTGCCTAAGTGTGAGGGCTTGTTTTTAAAAATCATTAGGCATATTATCCGTAGATATCGGTCTGCAGCTTGAGAACTAAATGGAGACAGACAGCAAAGGCCACACCCAGACAATTTTCTTCTTGGCGACTATAATTTCTGTTGCTTGCAACTTGCTGCTGATGGTGTTCGGTATATGGATCGTCGGCAACCTTAACGATATTAAAGAGAGTCTCGGGGGTAAAAAAATAGTCGAATCAATCGTCACAAATAAAGAAGATGAGGCATTTATAAAAGAAGTCTGCGACGACCTCGGGCTGGAAAACGAGGTAACGGTAGTGGTGGGCCCTTATTATGTGCACAGTTTTTTCAGTCCGCTTCATAACCACCAGCTAAACGGATTATTGTCTCAACACCCGATTGTGGCCGACCCAGAAGATCCCACCAGAAAAATACTGATGAAAGAGTCAATTTACAAAGAGCTAAGCGCCATAGAAAGAAAAGCTGCAATAGCTCACCAGATATGGCACATCTACTCTTATATTAACAACAACAATATTGCTAAGCCGGGGGTCAACGAGGAAATTAACGCCAACAGATTCACTGTCAAATATGTCACCCCTGAAGTCCTTATTAGTCTATATCGCAAGTATGGCAACGGCGGTCCGGAAGTATGGACATTAATAAGCGAGCTTGAAAAATATAAACTGACCACAAACTACTAGAACAAGACCCTCGCCGGTCTTTTTTCTTGCAAACATTATATTTTTTGATAAAATAATACATTATGCCAAGTAGTAGATTTTTCAGCTACGACTTGGCTACGCCAAGTCGTGTATTAAATAACTGGAAAATTCACTACCTGGTATGTCCCTAGGAGTAAATGAACTAAAACCAAAAACATTTTTCATATACGAGGGCCAGCCCTATGTTGTTTTAGAAACCCATCATTTGAAAATGCAGCAGCGTCGGCCAACGGTTCAGACCAAGATGAGAAATCTTATTAGTGGCAAGATTTTCGAAAGAAATTTTGCACAATCAGATGTGTTTGAGGAGGCCGATATTGAACGTCAAAAAGTTAAGTTTTTATATAACCACAGAGAGCAGTATTGGTTTTCATATGACGACGACCCGTCAAAACGATTTCAGCTTATTCAAGATCTGATCGGCGACACCACGAGATTCCTGAAATCTAACACCATTCTTGACGCTATAGAATATAACGGAGAAATTATCAATATAGAATTACCCGTTAAAATGGAATTTAAAGTTCTTGAAGCTCCTCCGGCAATCCGCGGCGACACCGCCCAAGGTGGAGTCAAGCAGGTGAAGATAGAAACCGGCGCTTCCATAAATGTACCCCTGTTCATCAACCAGGATGATATAATCAGAATTAATACTGAAACGGGAGAATACACGGAGAGGGTAGAGAAGGGCAAATAAAAAGGCGGCTTGGGAGCCGCTTTTGCGTTTATGCGTCATAACGGACTTCTTCCGTAATGACGAACCCTCTTTTTCGGGCTTCGGCGACAACTGCCGACCCCGGCACCATCTCCACCGGCACCGCCCCTGAAGGAAGCACACCGGCAACAGCCATCTGTCCAACGATAGAGGCGTGCCATCCGGTTAACCTCTGCATCGCAGTGAATCCGGTCACCGGATCGAAACGATCAATAAGCTCAATGACTACATAAGCAGACCTGCCGTCTTTCTCGCCGGCACACCGCACTCTCATAATACAAATGTCTTCTTCGTCTCTAGGAAGCATTTCCACAAGCATCTGCTTTAATGTATCATACGGTCTTTTGGCGGTTCCCCATGAACCGACAATCTTGTCCCGGTCAAGAAAACCAAGATCGCTGAGAACTTTGAAATATTTGTAATGACCGGGATAACGCAAAGTTCTGTTTTCCAATCTCTGCAACTTACCTTTAAGCGTCCACGGAGAGGCTGAAAGCCCGCCTGAAGTTACAAACGCTTCAAGTATTCCGATTTGCGGTCCAAAATTAATAAGTTCCAAACCAGATAGTGCCGGCACTTCGACTATTTCTCCATTTCTGATAAATGACGCGTTCCCGGAATATTCATTGAGAAGTCCGTCTATGTGAAAAGTAGACATATAGTTTAGCGGCGGCTTAGGATTCTGCGGAAGACCTCCATCCCAAATAAGCACTTCCTTTGGCACATCGAGCAGAGACATCGCGTAGAGAGCAAGCGATATGTTCATTCCCGGGCCCATACCGCAGTCAGGCACAATGGTTACGCCAGACTTAGCAGACATGGGATAAGATGCTAACTGCTGCCTGGTCGTCCATGTGTGCCCGCCTAAATCAACCATGTTAACACCCAATCGCACCGCAAGGCACATGAGGTCTAAATTAAACTGAAATGGCACAGCGCTTACAAAAAGTTTTGTTCCGATAAGCAACTGGCCCAAAGGACCGATAAATCCCTCATTTGTCTCGCTAATAATAACTTTTTCGCTTCGAGCGACCTCCCTTCCCAAAAGTTTATTAATGTGTCTGGCTGCCATCTTAGCCTTGGATTTGTTTAGGTCGATCATTATTATTTCTTCAGCATTGCCAAATTTAGCTAAATCATACGCCGCCGCAACCCCCTGCCGACCGGAACCGATAACTGCGTAGCAAAAACTCATTGAAGCCGTCTCTTTTAAGGAACAAATCCGAGTAGAGTATAACTTAAACTTCCCTTATGTCAAAAAGGTCAAACTTGCTACCACTCTTAATTAAAAAGCAAAGAGTCGTGTCTTGCATGGAGATTTCTATCTTTCTTTTTTCCCTTTTTTAAGAAATACTAAAATTATAACCGGTATAATTATCCAATAAAACAACGCTTCTTTAGAGGAAAAATACGTGGAAAGATATTCCGGCATTCTCTCTATTATATTATCGGGGATAATATTTGTTATTACCGCAACGAGGAGTCCTATCTGCGATAAACTTATCACACCAACGGATATTATGGAGGATTCCTTCAGGGTAAACCGGCCTTTGGCAAATGAGTTGTTTAAAATAGCAAACACAACAAGATAAACCAGCAAAAATAAAGTCAGTCTGGCAGTATAATAAGTATCTTCGTTAAAAGGAAGCAAAGTGTATAACTTCTCCAGATAAGGAAAGGTTGCATCAAAGGCAAGAGCCACATAAATGCTAAGGAGCGAGACAAGCGCCTTGGTTCGTCCCAAACTAAGTCCATAAAGCATCAGAAACACCAAAACCAGTCCGACGAAAAGGGTCGTTGGACTAAAATTAAGATTCTGAACTAATTTAGAGAAATCTAGTCCCCAGATAACGGATAAAAAATCATTCATAAACTAATTATACATCATAATTCCCTCTTGCTACAAAACAAAAAGGCCCCGTAACCGGGGCGCTGGAATTGCTAGAAATTGAGATTACCGATAATTGTTGAGTAATAAGCTCTGGTTCGAAACTCATCTAACGAGATGGGCTTATCCATAGAAGGAGCCGTACTCGTTCTCCAACCGTCAGGACTTACTATTGTTAAGCCCAATTCTGCACACCATTCCTTCGGAGTCTTTTTCACCTCCTGAGACGCGCTGACTACCTTTTCAATCATTTCTTTTCTTTCTCCCTTTTTTCCGATTTTCAAGGCAATATTACTATATAGCATTCCTGCCACAAAGTCAACACACTAGACAAAACTATCTAAGTTTTAAATGCACCACCAAATCCCCTGCTTTTCCTAAGCCCGTCGAATGGGCTTGTCCGTTTTTGGAAACATTTCCACCTTTGGGGATAGCAATATTGTAGTCGCCGTTGATGTTTTCAGGAATGAGAATGTCTAATTTTCTTTTGGCCTTAACTCTTCCATCGCCGGAACATTTGTGGCATTTCTTTTCGGGGAACTTACCCTTACCTCCGCACTTATGACAAATACCGACTCTTGTGAAATATCCAAACGCACTTCGCGATGTTTGTCTGACTTGCCCTGCGCCTTTGCACGTCTCGCAAGTTACCATACCATATCCCCTCTCTATGCCGTTTCCTCCGCACTCCTTGCACAAATCCATCGCCTGAAATTCTATTGTTTTCTGCGTACCTAAGTCATTTTTCTTTATATTAACTTCCAAATATAAATTCTCACCTCTTTGATTTTCCTCTCTCTCGTACGATCTTTGAGACCCGCCGCCGAACATCCCCGAAAACATGTCAAAAATATCTTCCATCCCCGCTTGTCCGCCCATACCACCAAAGATATCCGAGTAATTGAAATCCTGGCCGTTCTGATATCCGCCTTCATTATAAGCAAATCCAAAATTGTCGTAGCTCGACTTTTTCTTCGGATCAGAAAGCACCTGATAGGCCTCGTTGACTTCCTTGAACTTAACCTCATCTCCGCCTTTTTTATCAGGATGATGCTGGTGAGCAAGCTTGCGATAGGCCTTCTTGATATCTTCCTGTGAAGCGGTACGAGGGACGCCTAGGGTTGTATAGTAATCTTTATTAGCCATTTTTATATAATAAGGATTTCCGCTTTAATATCTTTTTCTTCAATTTTTATAAAGCCTGTCTTTTTTAATATCCAAAAAACCAACATTCCCACTAAAACTGACAACCATACAAAAATCCAACTTAAACCCCACAATATCAGAAACAAACCGAAGGCCAACAACGGCGGAGCATACTGGAAGTAGGGTTTTAATATATCGTTAAATTGTTGAATTGTTTCTTTGGTGACCCGACTGATAATGCCTTCCCTCTCCGGACCGGCTGGAATCTGGCCGCCAACCACACTCTCAACTATCGTCCTCATAAACTGCTCGCTGGCAGACGGCAATTGCCGGGCATCGGCAATTCCTTTCGCCACGGGACTTTGGTACGCCGCAAAAGAAGTCAGAACAAAGAACGCCATTATCACTGCCGGCGCCGCACGGCGCACTATCGTTCTTGGGTTTATCTTCGTCCGCTGGTCAATTTCTTCAATTCCGTAATGCTGGGCCAGAAGAAACAACAAAATCACCGTCCCAGCACCAACCCAGTTAACATAAGTCCATCCGAAAACCAACAAATAAACGAGCCCGACAACTCCTGATGTTATCAGTACTAATCTTTTCTGTTGGAATATCGTTAAGCTCAATGAAATGACGCTCACCAAAACGACAAAATTAACCACCGCAATCGCTTCAAAATCAAACGCAAATGATTCCGGCGTTATCACATTAAGCACATAATCTACATACCTAAAAAACTGCCACGCAAGAAACAGAGTTAATAGTTGCAACAACACTAGTTTTTGCCAAAACTTTATAGTCAAATTTAGGATTTAGGATTTAGGATTTAGGATTTTTTTCATGAGGGTCCTCTTTTGGAATTTCTTGCTCTGGATTTGGAGGAGTCGGTTGAGGTTCGGCACCAGATTTATACAATTCCGCTCCAACTCTTTGCGCCACTTTAGACAACTCTTCCGTCGCCTTTTTAATTTCTTCCAAATTATCTCCTTTTAATTCGGCCTTCAACTTTTCAATTTTATCATTTATTTCTTTTTTGTCCTCTTCTTTTATTTTACCTGCCCCGGCCGTAGCGTCGGGGGCACCATTCTCTTTGATCATCTTCTCGGTTGTGTATATCAGTGTTTCGGCGAGATTTTTGACTTCCACCGCTTCTTTCTTTTTCGCATCTTCCGCCGCAAATTTCTCCGCGTCAGCGGTCATTCTTTTTTTCTCTTCGTCGGTAAGACCGGAAGAACCCTCAATTCTGACGGACTGTTCTTTGTTGGTGGCCTTGTCTTTTGCTTTCACATTCAAGATACCGTTAGCGTCAATATCAAAGGACACCTCAACTTGTGGCACGCCCCGAGGAGCCGGAGGAATACCGTCTAAGATAAATTTGCCCAGCGTTTTATTGTCATGCGCCATTGCTCTCTCCCCCTGAAGGACATGTATTTCAACCGACGGCTGATTATCGGCGGCGGTAGAGAAAATCTGTGTTTTAGCGGTGGGAACTGTGGTATTCTTCTCTATCATTTTCGTGAACACTCCTCCCAGTGTCTCAATGCCAAGTGACAACGGCGTAACATCAAGCAAGAGCACATCTCTTATTTCTCCTTGCATGATACCGCCTTGGACTGCCGCGCCTAAAGCCACCACTTCATCGGGGTTGATGTCTTTGTGAGGATCCTTGCCAAACAGTTTTTTAACCCCTTCAACTATCATGGGCATCCTGGTCTGGCCGCCAACCATCACTACTTCGTTTATATCGGACATTTTAAACCCAGACTCTTCAACAGTTTTTTTGGTTAATTCCAATGATCTTTCAATTAAATCGCCGACCAACTCTTCAAGTTTTGCTCTTGAGAAACTTACATTAAAGTGTTTGGCTCCTGAAGCATCGGCGGTCAAGAACGGTACATTCACTTCCGTTTGCATGGTACTGGATAACTCGTGTTTTGCTTTTTCGGCCGCATCTTTCATTCGCTGCAAGGCAAGCTGATCTTTAGAAACATCCACCCCGTGCTCTTTTTTAAATTCTTCAACGAAATATTTAATTATCTTCTGGTCAATATCATCTCCGCCCAAATGCGTGTCGCCTCCGGTTGATTTGACCTCAATAGTGTCATCACCTATTTCCAGAACTGAAATGTCAAAAGTACCGCCGCCAAAATCATAGACAACTATTTTTTCGTCTTTCTTTTTGTCCAAACCGTAGGCCAGTGCGGCCGCAGTCGGTTCATTGATAACCCTTTTTACATTAAGGCCCGCTATTTCTCCGGCATCTTTTGTCGCTTTTCTTTGAGCATCGTCAAAATATGCCGGAACCGTAATTATCGCTTCGGTTATTTTTTCTCCCAAGCGGTCCTCGGCGTCATTCTTTAATTTCTGAAGCACCATGGCCGATATTTCCGCCGGTTTATATGATTTATCTCCCATTTTTACTTCAACATCGCCATGCGCACCCTCTTTTACTTCATAAGGCAAAAGGTTTTTATCGTGCTGAACTTCGGCATCAGAAAACCTGCGCCCAATAAGCCGTTTTACAGAAAAAATAGTATCTTTCGGATTAGTTACCGCCTGCCGTTTGGCCGTAATTCCTACATACCGTTCGCCGTTTTTACCTATAGCAGTGATAGAGGGAGTAGTCCTCATTCCCTCTTTATTCTCCAATATCCTCGGCTGGCCGACCTCGACTATCGCCATGGCCGAATTGGTTGTACCTAAGTCGATTCCTAAAATTTTTGACATATCAAAAATTTAAATTCCAAGCTCCAAGCACCAAATCACAAACAATAACCAAATCACAATTTTTCAAACTGTTCGCTTTCAGCGAACATGCCCGAAGGGCTGTTTGGAAATTTAAATATTGGAATCTATTTGGAATTTGGGATTTGTTATTTGGAATTTGTTAAAATTACTTTGTGATTTTAACTCTAGCTGGTCTTACAACTTGACCGTGCATTTTATAACCGGCTCGAATTTCCTCTAGCTTATCGCCTTCTGCCCCCTCCACCGCTTCATGCAATAGCGGGTCAAAAGCAGTATCCACGCTTATTCTCTCTACGTCATGCTTCTTCAACAAATCCTGAAATTTTTTTAACACTTGATCTAATCCTTCGTTATTCAACTCTTTCGCTGCCCTTTCTAAGTCATCCAATATTTCTACTATCTCCAAAATAACCGCCTCGTTCGCAAATTTCACAAATTCCTCCAGCCGTTTCAGTTCATCTTTTTTATAATTTAGGAAATCGGCCCGTTCTCTTTTCCAGTTGTTCAAATACTCTTCTTTTTCTTGCTCACATTTTGTCAATTTATCTACCTCTGTATTATTATTTTCGTTTTTTGGTTCATCCATATTTTTTAAACCCTAGACTCTAATTTCTAAACTCTAAACAATATCTAAATCCAAATATTTAAATCTCCAACTGTTTCGAATTTTAAATTTAAGATTTTGAGCTTGTTTAGGATTTAGGGTTTAGAATTTAGGATTTATATTTGTCTTGCCATTTGATTCAACTGCTCTGTTGTATATTTTACCAAACTTATATTCCTCTCATAGTCCATTCTTGTCGGCCCCACCAAGGTAAGCAGGCCTTCTAGTCCTTCGGGCAGATCATATCTTGCGGTCATAATGGTCTCATCTCTTATGCCCGGCAAGGAATTCTCTCGACCTATAAAGACATTAAATCCAGGCGCGCTTTCTTCTTTAAAATCCTTAAAAAACCCTGTCTCTATTTTTTCAAACATCTGGTCAAATTCGTCAAAAAAACTAGTCAAACGAAATATTCTATCAAACTCGCGAAATTCAGGCATTTCGAACAGAGATGCCAGCCCAACTTTATAAAAATTGTCATCATCCAAAACTTTAGTGATAACCAGATTTTCGGAAAGTTCGGAAAGAATTCTAGCAATACCTTGATTCAGACGATATGGATCACTTGAAGAATTTACGGCTGTTTTTATTTTTCTTTTTTCATTAATCGTTGGTTCAGAATCATTCTCGAGCAGATTATTCACAAAGTGCCTATATGCCTTGTCTGTCGGCACCCTACCTCCTGAAGTATGAAGGTGACTCAAATACCCGGCTTGTTCCAACGCACACATCTCGCCTCTTAAACTGGCTGGGCTTAAATCAAAACCACCCTTTTTGGCAATAAAGGCGGAGCCAACCGGTTTTGCGGTTTTGACATATTCTTTAATTATAAAATTTAATAATTTTCCCTGTCTGCCAGTGATCATTTTGATATCTTATCAAACTGGCACTCTCATGTCAACACTGCCAATTATCCACGAATTAAAAACCTTAAACTAGCCCAAAAAAATCATCTACTATGATACGATGGTGTATCATAGTATTTAACAAGATAGTGGCTCTATCACTTGCCTTTATTGCCACTTTTTTGCTTTAACTCATCAAATAAATTAAAGAGGAAAAAATGAAGAGGATAACGCTTCTTTAGACCTTGAAAAGAAAAGGGGTCGAGATACGCTCTGTCCCTTTTTTCTTGCCTTGCTTCCAAAACTCTTTCCAATTTCTTTACAACCTTTTCATAACCGTGAACATCATCTTCAAGCCATCTATGAACACGCATTATTGTATCTCCGCCAACCCTCATCTCTCTTATAATTTGTCCGTAGGATTCCTCATTTAGCAACCTCTTCGCAATTATTATTCTTCTGCCGACCATTATCCTTTCGCCTTCAGTTAAAAGATCGCGCAAAAAATTTTTAACCTCTTCACGAGATCCTAACGATTCAACGGCAGTATATAAAGCATCGAGATATTCTATTTTTTCTTCCTTTTTTATTTTTCTTGATCGTATTTTCATGATTTAATTCTACTATGATACACCATCGTATCATAGTAGTTAGAGGTGTAAAGAGTTGGAGATAATAATAGTAATCTTACTTAAAGAACAAAAAGCGAGCTATTGTTGCTCGCCGCTACACACTTTATACAGAAAAGAAGCCCAGACCCAATTGTCTTGAAGTGCTTCTTTTTGTGTTTGTCGAGATTGAATTTCGTCGTCAAGCCCTTTAATTTGGGACTCCAGCAAAACTAGATCTGCTTTTGGCTCTTTGTCGTCTCTCAAATTATCTTTAAGATATACGATCTTTCTTCGAAGATCCTCGATTTCTTCCTCTATTTTTCGTTCATCGGCCTCCATTCCTCCGGCACATAATTCGCTTCCATATGTATTCCAAGCCGCCATATTGTCACTACGCATACCACTAAGCTTAAATTCTCTTGACCGCTTCTCTTTTTCCAGTTTATCAATCATTACAATGATACGAGCCCTTTCAACTTGATTCATTGTTTTATCCCTTAAAGAACAGTAGCGAGCAGATTATCATATATAGATAATGAGTACAAGATGCTGTATACTGGATATAAAATGCCAAACCGTTTCAAAAAACTTTGGAAATCATTGGGACCGGGTTTAATTACCGGGGCTTCGGATAATGAGCCGTCGGCCATTGCCACCTACTCTATCGCCGGAGCAAAATTTGGCCTTGGCATGCTTTGGGCATCGTTATTTTCTCTGCCGTTAATGGTAGCGGTACAGGAAATGAGCGCTCGCATCGGCCGGGTTTCAAATCTTGGGTTAGCCGGCAACATGAAAAAACATTATCCGAAATGGGTGATGATTTTCATCTCCGCTCTGATAGTTGGGGTAAATACCATCAACATCGGCGCCGACATGGCCGGCATGGCCCAGGCAATGACCCTGATCACTCCTTTTCCGGAAAAATTAACAGCCATTGCAATGACTTTTATAGTCTTACTTATTGTTATCGCATTGCCTTATAAAAAGATCTTTACGGTTTTTAAATGGCTGTCTGTTGCTCTTGCAACCTATATTTTAACCGTCTTTACTGTGCATCAAAACTGGCCTCAGATTTTATATCACGCAATAATTCCAAGTTTCCAGCTGAACAAGGAATTTTTCGTGGTACTGATAGCTTTTTTGGGGACAACGATTTCACCCTACCTTTACTTCTGGCAAGCCAGCCAGGAAATTGAAGAAAAAACGCTTGAACAATGCAAGCCCGGCAGAATTTGCCGTCTGAAACCGGCCACCGAAGAAGAGCTTAGAGACCTTAGAATCGACACCCGGATAGGGATGAGTTTTTCCAATATAATTACATTCTTTATCGTAGTCTTGGCGGCCTCTACTCTTTTCCGAGCGGGTTTCAATGATATTGAAACCCTCCGCGATGCGGCGTTAGTCCTTAAACCTTTAGCCGGAGAATATGCTTATCTTCTGTTTACCGTCGGCATTATTGGCGCCGGATTCTTGGCTATTCCGGTTTTAGCCGGTTCAGCCGCCTATGTCGTGGCGGAAGTCTTTGGCTGGTCCGAGGGACTAAACAAAAGTTTTTCTAAAGCTAAAGGTTTTTACGGGATAGTAATCATTTCCACGGTAATCGGCCTTTTGATTCCCCTGCTTGGGTTTCATCCGGTCAAAGCGTTGTTTTATACCTCTCTTTTCTATGGAATTATCTCGCCATTTTTGATACTAATGGTATTGCACATGGCCAACAATAAAAACATCATGGGCGCACACACAAACGGACCGTGGCTTAATTTCTTCGGCCATGTCGCTTTTTGGATTATGACGGCTTCTGCAATACTTATATTTTTCATCCTATGATAAAGCTAACCAACACACTTACTAGTAAAAAAGAATCATTCGAACCGATAAACGGTAAAAAAGTTAACATGTTCGTCTGCGGACCGACGGTTTATGATTATATCCACATCGGTAATGCCAGAACTTTTGTTTTTTTCGATGTAGTCGCCAAATATCTGCGCCACCGCGGATATGATGTGAATTATATTCAGAATATTACCGATATAGACAACAAAATTATTGATCGGGCGCAAAAAGAAGGCGTTGACCCCCTAGAATACGCTAAAAAATACAGCGACATTTTCAAAGAAGACATGAAGACGCTTGGTGTTACATCTCCGGAATACAAAAATGCCACAGATCATATTCCTGAAGTAATAAAGCAGGTCCAAACACTGTTGGATAAAAATAACGCCTATATAATTGAGGGTGATGGTATATATTTTGATTTATCTACTTTTCCTGACTACGGCAAATTATCGGGCAGAACAGCAGGCATGGCCGACGATGCGGTTTCGCGCATAGACGACAGCGATAAAAAACGCAACCGCGGCGACTTTGCGATTTGGAAATTCTCTCAAGAAGGCGATCCGAGTTGGAATTTTGAAACGGGGAAATATTTGGGAATAAATAACAGCCGTCCCGCCTTCGCTAAAGCTACGGCGGGCAGGCCGGGCTGGCATATTGAAGACACCGCTATCACTGAAAAATACTTCGGTCCGCAATATGATCTCCACGGCGGAGGACAGGATTTGATATTCCCCCACCACGAAGCTGAAATCGCCCAACAGGAATCGGCTTCGGGCCTGGCACCATTTGTTAAATACTGGCTGCATGTCGCGTTTTTGATAAACAAAGACGAGAAAATGTCAAAGTCTAAAGGCAACTTCAAAACCGTCCACGAATTACTGGAAAAATATCCCAAAGAAGTCTTGAGGTTTTATCTTTTAAGCGGACACTACCGCTCACCTCTTGAATTTAGCGACAAAACACTTCGGCAATCAGAAGCGGGAGTAAGCCGCATATATGAGTTCGTGCAAAAATTAAATTTGACCGGTGAAAACGGCGCAGACAATGCTGAAAAACAAATAGAGAAAGGTCGGCAGACATTTCTGGAGGCAATGGATGATAATTTCAATTTTCCCAAAGCCCTTGCGGCGATATTTGACTTGATAAGAGACACTAACAACGCTCTCGTTAACAATTCTTTAAATAAAACCAGCATAGAAAAGATGCGTGATTTCCTTAAAGAAACGGACTCTGTTCTGGGAATAATTCCGACAAAAAAAGAAAAAATTCCGGACGAAATTCTGGAATTAGTTGAAAAAAGAGAAAATTACCGAAAAAGTCAAAAATGGGAAGAAGCAGATAAAATAAGAGCCCAAATCGAAGAAATGGGCTACAAAGTTGAAGACACTATCTATGGGCCGCTAATGGAAAGAACATAGGTTTTGCGTTTAAAACTATTATTGCTGCTTCAGCGTTTCTGTAAAAAAATATAGTAGCAAAACCCGGAAAGGAAAAAAAATACCAAACCGGCGATACTTAAGTTTCTTACCAGCTCCGAGTCAATGTCAACCGCCACGCGGGCCAGTACTAAACTCAAGATAGAAATGGTCAATAGACCAAAAGCAGTATATTTCATGCCTCTCACATCTTGTCTAGCCCCAAGGATAAGGCCGTACAAAAAAAACACGGCTGCAACGAATAATCCCCCCAAAGCAAACGCATCAACAGTGTTGCTCACATAAAGCCCCATTAAGAGCTAGCGGATATTATCATAGCGCTTTTTTAAATTTAGTCCAACTCCCCGCTTTCCCACAACTAATCCACTCTGGGTATTGATAATTGATCATTGATAACTGATAATGGTTGAGATATGTCAGAATTTTCTTCCAAACCCTTCGACGCTGCTCAGGGCAAGCTCCCTCCGCAGAACATCGAAGCTGAGAGATCGCTTCTCGGTTCTCTTGTCATCGATCGGGAAGCAATAAACAAGGTCGCTGATTTTTTGCGGCCCGAGGATTTTTACAACAGAAGCCATCAGAACATTTACAGGGCTATTTTTTCTTTATTTGAAAAAAGAGAACCGATAGACCTTTTGAGCATCTCTAACAAGCTCGGCGAGATGAAAATGATAGATGAAGTCGGCGGCATCAGCTATATTTCTTCCCTGGCCACATCAGTGCCGACATCTGCTCATATCAACTCGTACGCCAAGATAGTTCAGAAAAAAAAGATGCTTCGCGACCTGATAGACACGGCTCATCATATTATCGGACTGGGCTACCAGGAAGACGACGATGTGGAAAATTTACTGGACGAAGCGGAAAAAAGATTATTTGCCGTTTCCAACAGATCGCTTACAAAAAATTTCGTACCCCTGGACAGAATCGCTCTGGATGAAGCCATCGATAGGATAACCAACCAGCACGACGAGATACGCGGCTGCAAGACAAATTTTCCTGAACTTGACGATACGCTGGGCGGATTCCAAAAATCAGATTTGATAATACTTGCCGCAAGACCCTCCGTGGGTAAGACCGCGCTTACTTTGAACATTGCCCTCAATGTGGCAAAACAAAACATCCCGGTCGGCATATTTAGCATGGAAATGTCTTTGGATCAGATAATAGACAGATTTTTAGCATTAGAATCGGGGGTAAGTTTGCACCACCTTAGAACCGGAAAACTTGGCGATGGCCTTCAGGATGTCGCCGGCGCTTGCGAATCCCTGCGTTCCTTGCCAATATATGTTGACGACACGCCGTCTCCCAACATTCTTCAGATGAGGGCAATGGCTCGGCGGTTACAAGCAGACAAGGGGCTGGGATTGCTTATCGTTGACTATCTTCAGTTGATGGCTTCGAGAAGAAACTATGACAGCCCGGTTCAGCAAGTAACCGAGATATCCCGAGGACTGAAGGGGTTAGCTAAAGAGTTAAATATACCGATATTAGCAGTTTCGCAGCTATCTCGTGCGGTAGAACAAAGAGAAGGCCACAAACCGCGATTGTCTGATTTAAGAGACTCCGGCTCAATCGAACAAGATGCTGATTTGGTAATGTTTATCCACAGAGACGATAAAACTAACTTTGAAAAAGCCAAGAGAGAAAATAAGCTGAATCAGGCACAAGTAATAATTGCCAAACACCGAAACGGACCGACCGGTCAAATTGACTTCTATGTTGACCCCGCAAGTTTAAGGTTTAAGACAAGCGATAGATTCCATACGGATGAATACCTTATGGGCGAAGTTATATAACTATCCTAATTATTATAATCAATGACCAATAACCAACGTCCAATACTCAATAAAACTTAAAAATGTCTAAAACATTTGGAGATTGGTTGTTTATTGGTTATTGAATATTGGTTATTTCTTTTTATTACAATGAATCTTAAGTTCCAACAACTTGTCAAACTATTTCAGCGGCTCCCGGGTGTCGGTCCTCGCCAAGCGGCACGATTTGTCATTGCGCTATTGGATCAACCGGAAGAGAATTTGGTTGAGCTGGGAACCGCCATTAACAGACTGAAAAAAGAGATAAGTTTCTGTGGTGAGTGCTTTAATATCTCGGATAATTCTCACTGTCATATTTGTCATGATACCAAAAGAGACAAGGCAAAACTGATGGTGGTTGAAAAAGTTACAGATCTTGAATCGGTAGAAAAAACCGGGTTGTATAAAGGACTTTATCATGTCCTCGGCGGAGCCATTAACCCTTTGGACAAGATAACTCCGGCTAATTTAAAAATAAAAGAATTGGAAAAACGATTAGAAAAAATATCCGCAGAACAAGGAGTAGAACTTATAATCGCCACTAACCCCAACACATCCGGCGAAACAACGGCAATGTATCTTAGAGACTTATTCGCTTCTACCAACTGGCAAAACAGAGGCCTATCAGTCACCCGCCTCGGCCGCGGCCTCTCCTCTGGCTCCAATTTAGAATATGCGGACGAGATTACTCTTAAGCACGCACTTGAATATAGGAAATAATTATTCTACGACATCCACAAAAACTCTTTCTCCTCCTGCTATTTGGCCCGCCGCATCAGTAAAATGCACCCATACTTCAAATTTACCGATATCTTCATTTTGAGGACTTAACCTTAGTATTCCTTCGCCATCATCGCCGCCGATTATTTCCCCGAAATAAGCCTCTTTGCCGAAAACATAGCCCGGTGATGACCTATGAACATATATACTTCCCATAACGATTTCTGTTGGAATTCCTTTAGGATGCTTGGCTACTATTTCTAGTTCTTTAATCTCCCCCGCCCTCATCACTATTGGCGATTTATCAAATACCGCAAAATAAGGCGTGCCGGCTTTTCTTTCCTCTTCCATTCTTTTTACTTCTTCCTCATCGTAAAAGACATCTCCCCCCAAGGATATTGACCCAAATCACACTTCGGACCCTTGTATTCAATCATAACCTTGCCTCCCGCTTCTACGCACTCGCTGTAATTAGTTGGATAATTAAACCAATATTTGAATGGGAATGGCTTTAATGACCTGAATGAATATACCGGAAAAAATATTAGCGAAGAAAAAAAGAATATAATCGCCAGCTGTAAAATTTTCTTTTCTCCCTTTACCAATACACGCGCATATAGTGGAATTATAACTATGCCGGTTAAAAAAATAGCCAATATCCCAACGGATATAAATCCTAATCCCAAGTCATTTACCTTTAGTATCCCGATCTTTGATAAGAAATTTAACGCACGGAGCCAGAATAAATATGAGATTATGCCCAAGCTTAAAGCTAGCCCAAAATAAACCCATTTAGAAAGTGCCACTTTATTTTGGACGGGAAGAGATGAATCTGCGCCAACCTGATTATTTTCTTTTTTCTTATCTACTAAATACAGAACTTGTATTATTACGAGAGCTGCAAACCAAAGGGGAAAGAATAAATATCTGAAAGATGTCATGAATTGGCTACACATGAATAAAACATTGGTTTTGTTAAAACACAGACTGACTCTATAATCTAAATAATAAATAAAAGCAGTACCACCTATGAGTATCACGACAAGAGCAATAAATACAGCCTTATAAGAAGTAAAATATTTCATCCTTTAATTATACCAAATAAACCAACAAAAAACACCCTTCGACTAGTTCAGGGTGATTTTTGTTATTTGAACCTTCGTAAACGGTTGACGGTGGCCTTTCTTTTTGTGCTGGCGGGTTTTGGATTTATACCGAAAAACCATTTTCTTTTTGCCCTTGCCGTCTTCCATGACCTTGGCTATTACTTTAGCTCCAGATACTAACGGTTTTCCAACTTTCACTTCACCGTTTACCACCAGAAGCACTTGCTCGAAGGTCACCTCTTCGCCGTCGTGCTCTAATTTCTCTACGGTCAAAACATCCCCTTCCTGGACTTTGTATTGTTTTCCCCCTGTTTTAATAATTGCGAATGCCATAGTTGTTAAATATTAGTCCTTTCCTAAAAATTTGTCAAAAAATTAAATACCTATTAGAAGTGCTGCCGATTTTAATATTATTTATTACGACAACGAGGCAATTAAAATTTTGTGAGCACTTTGTATTGTTTTGTTTCGGCCTGATTTTAATGGATTCACTTCTGTTAAATCAAAAGATAAGTTGGGATGTCTGCCGATGACATTAAGCAGTTCTCCTATGTCTCCCAATTTAAGCCCATGTTCGGATGGAATACCAGTAGCTGAAGCTTCGGTTTTGTCTAGAACATCTATATCAAACGACACATGCAAATATTCAAAAGACGAGATAAAATTCTTGAAATTTTTAATGACATTCCTTTTGCCACCCAATAACGCCCCTCTGTCAATGTTCTTGATTTTTTTCTTGGCAAATAACTCTGCTTCCCCTTTGTCTAGATCAAGATTGCCGACATACATAATATTTCCCACAGGCAATTTTTCGGATACTGACCTTTCGACATCTCGAATATCAAAACGGGCTACTAGCGGCCGCATATACATACCGTGAAAATTTCCAGTCGGACTGGAGGCCTTGAGATTCATATCCCCGTGCGAGTCAAATTGGATATAACCTAAATTTTTTAAACTACCCACCCTATCCTTTACTGCCAAAATAGACGGCAGAGTAACGGAATGATCTCCACCTATAACAACTTGGGTTTGGCCGCATTTTATGTGACTGTTAATAAATCTCCTAAAATCGTTAAGCCTCTCTCCTAATATTTTATTGAACTGTTTGGGGTGTACTTTTTCTGGTTCTGGAAATACATACTCATTTATATAACACTGGGAAAACTTTGTTAAAAAGTCACGGGTTAATACGGCATCGGGCCCATTCTCCACCCCAATATCAACATCTTCCTGTAATTTATGCGGATTAGATATGCCGAACCTCGATTTGGCCTTAAAAAAGTGTAATACCCTCATCCCCTTGAGCTTAGCACTTTTATTAAAAAGGGTGTGCACAAACATTTAATTTAAACACGACAGTTTAATAAAAACAGAAAAACCTCGTACTAAACTAGACACAAGGTTATTGCTTATTGCGGATAGCACTGCCGATAGATCTTGATGGTGAGCTGGCCGAACCAGAACATTGCCTGCCTGTGGAGGGGAAAACCAGGAAGTGAAAGTTCGAGATACAATTTGTTCTGACAAATTGTAATGGCAGAGCCAACTCGAACTTCTACTTCCTGGAAAACTTTGTTGGGTCAAATATGCGGGTATTTTATTAAAAACCTAGTAATTGAGCCATTAAATTACCCATGTTGATAAGCCATTGACTTTTCATCTCTGATTTGATATCCTTAGATTACAAATGGCTTCGGCCTCGCCCCCGCCCTCAAAAGCGGGGGAGAACTTTTTTTAGGGCTCTCTTCTCTTAAAATTTACCTGGATTATTGCTTCAAATAGATTATTAAAAATATCTTCTTCAAGAACCCCAACTTTATTAGCTAACCTTTTACGATCTATAAATCTAACTTGAGACAGAACAGCAGTTGCATCCCTGCCATCTACCTCTCCTGCCTTGAAATAATACTCGCCTTTCTTTTTAGTTGTTGTTAATGGCACAGCAAGACAGGCATCGAGATTAAATTTTTTGATTATAACAACTGGCCTCTGAAAATCTTTACCGGTTCCGTCCTGCTCAAATCCTATATTTACTCCGAGTGAACACCACCAGATTTCTCTTTCATGGAAAAATACTTCACTCTTGCGTCCGTCAAGATTCTCCTTAATACCATGCCACTTCTTAAAATCTTTGTTCATCTTTGGTATTAAAACAAAAACTGGTAAAAATTACCAGATTGGGCCAATCCTCCTTCACTAAAGTTTCGAAGGACGCGGTAGAGAACACTGCTTCGCTCTTCCGAAGCTTTAGCATAGGAGAGGAAAACTTTGTTAAGGAATATCTACCAAAGTTTCATCAGTGAACCCTTGTTACTAAATTCTTATGAATTTGGTTATTAATGTTGGAAATGACGGCATGTTGGCAAGTTTAATTTAACATGATTTTAAGTAATTAAAAAGCCGATGGATAGTCGGCGTTTAGCTTTTTTCACGATTCCGTAATTCAGGGCAATAACAGTAAACACACCAATAACACTTACACCCCTTTGGATGTTCAGAGTGTTTCTTTGTTGGTATACCCGACTGATTTGCTGCCTGATCACACAAGCTACAGAAATTGATTTCTACATCATTATAGTGATCTGTGGTCCGTATAATCTGCTGAAAAATGTGCTGATGATTAGGCCAATCAAGTTTCAAGGTGACTTCCATGTCTTTTGCCCTCCTTACATCACTGACCAATGAAGATTCATTGATGGTCTAAATTTATTAATGAGGAATCTGGAGAGAGATGAAACCCCTGGATAACCAGATTCATACAGACATTCCACATAGTCATCACGAGACCGATAAACATGAGTTGATTCTTGTCCATTGGTCTTATCTTTGATCTTTAGCAAAGATTGAACCTCGATAATCCAACCACCGGTAGTAAGCAGGTGCTCTTTTTCCAGAGTAAATTCACTCTTGCCGTCGTCGGCAGCAAAACTAATCTTCCAACATTCCCAGCTTGGTTCAGAAAATTCAGTATTTTGCCATTTGAGACTGCCGGACCTTGTTTGTTCTAAAACCTGATCAACTTGAGGATCTTCTTTCTTGATAAATCTATCGCTGAACATACTTACTCCTGATTTTTTAGGTACCAATAGTTATATACATCAAATTACTTAATAAGTAAACAGCAACAAAAAACCAGCATTTCTGCTGTTTTTGTGACGAAAGTTTTCCCCTCCTCTTGCTTCGCTCCGCCGAAGTTTTAACGCAGGCGAGACCCCTCCAAAAAAGCTGTTTTCGGAAAACCCGGTAACTATTGGCAACGTCAGACGTTGCCAATGTAAATCAAATATATATACCAGAGGCATCGAGTCGAACTCGATAGCCTCGTCACTCGACTTCTTACGAAGCCGAGTTTGACTCGGCAGCGCCAACCGGATTTGAACCGGTGTTACATGGATGAGAACCATGTGTCCTAGACCGGGCTAGACGATGGCGCCATTAGGTTTTAATATTACTAAAAAAATTGATTTTTCTCAAGAAAAAACGGCCCGGATTAAGCCGCCTGATCATTCTCGATTCTGTTGCACTCATCATCAATTAGACGATAGAATCTTGCATCCGTAGTTGCCGCGATCGGCAAGATATATTTTCTGGTTTCTCTTACTTTCTTTAATTTCCTCTCTTTGGGCTGAACATCTATGCTCCGAAGATTATGCAAGCGATCCGCCAGCTTAACTCTGCGAATCAGCAAGGTGTCCGATATTATCTGGCGAAAATAATTTTCCAAGTCAACTTTTCTTTTTTCAATCAACCCTCTTTTTCGGTAAGTCATCTTTTCCTTGGAAAGGACGCGCAGAGCGTCATCAATTTCCCATCCGAATAATTTTTCTATCATTCCAGCCGGAACAAACTGATCCTCGTAAATGTCGTGCAGTAAAGCTACTGCCAACTCCTCAGATGTGGTGGGGCCTAAATCCAAAAGAATAAGGGACACTTCCCTGCAATGTTCAAAATATCTCTGACCGTTATCCCTGGTCTGGGGTCTGTGAAAATATTTTGCCAATGAATATGCCCACAGCAACCAATCTGGGCTTTCAAAACCCAACTCATCTTCCACTCTTTCAAAGAACATGTCTCTACCCATTTCCACTCCTTTCGTCTTAGGTGTGGGCCTATTATAACACGCATTTTTGGATTTGACAAAATAGGTAAGGGTATGTTATAATTAAACCATCCGGCTCAACAAAAGGAGGAGGACCTGATGTGGCATTTGTTCTTGTTCTTCGTAGTCGCTGGCGCGCTTGGCGCCGGCATCGGATATGTCGCGGAAACATCGTTTTCCGCAACAACCGAAGTGCTGATTGGCGTAGGCATGTTAGTGCTCGCGTCGGTCATCGTTCGTGTTGTTTGGACATTCGTCCGGCCATGTTTCAAGGCCATTGATGAAGCCGTCCGATTCGGCGAAGAATCGGCGGGCCAGTAACCCACCGCCTTTCCACCGTCAGCCCCCAGAACATAGGGGGCCTTTTTAACCACAGAAACCCTTCACACTTCCATATTATGATATGTGGGAATAAAGCTATTAAACGGGATAGCTGGTTATCCCGTTTAATAGAAAACGTGAAATACATGAGGTTTAACCTCATGTTGAGGTTTAACCTCAACATGACTTATGACTTAAGCCATTTTTTGGACTGTCTAACGAGCAGTTCTTTTTTCTTTTCCGGTTCCGCCATTATTTCCTCGACAATCTTCTCCATTCTAACTCCCTGAGAACCCTTTACCAATATTAAGTCGCCTTCTTTTACCAGCTCCTGGATTTTATTTTTTGCCATATCAGATTCTTCAAAGATAAAAATATTTTCTTTCGGCATCTGATTCTCTGCGCTGTCAGCGATAAATTTTGCCTTTGAACCGACGCATATCAACAAATCAACAAAACTGCCCGCTAAGTCCCCCACCGCTTGATGGGCTTGAATAGTATATTTCCCCAACTCAAGCATGTCGCCCAATACGGCTATTTTTCTTTTAGCGGGCAATGATTTTAAGGTATCAAGGGCAAGGTGGGTCGATGCCGGCGAAGCGTTATAGGTGTCGTCAATAATCCAAGAGTTTTTAATCCCGGCCAAAATTTTCAGCCGTCCTTTTGGCCCGTCATAGTATGACAGCGCGTCGCTTATCTCAACCAGATTTAATCCAAGCGCAACACCGACGGCAGCGGCTGCGGCGGCGGACCAGGCCTGCGACTTGCCAAGAGAGCCGTTTATATTAACCGGCACAAAACCCTGCCTGCCGGCAGGCAGGTATTCCCCACCGTAATGGAGTTTGAAAGTGACTCCAATTGGCATATTACCGTCTACTTTATATTCGAAATTTGAGACCTTTATACTTGCCCCGTCACCAAAACCATAAGTAAGCACTCTCGCCTTGGTTTTCTCTTTCATGTCTAAAACAACATCATCGTCAGCGTTTAGAATGGCATAGCCGGTCGGTTCAAGCGCCTCTATTAACTTTGACTTCTCTCTCGCCACCGCTTCTGAACCAGAAAAAAATTCAATGTGGACCGGTATCTCTCCAACAGCCGTGACAATCCCAATGTGGGGTCTGAATTTTTTAACCAATTTTTTGATATCCCCCGGCTTATCGGCTCCAAATTCAAGCACTAAAACTTCAGGATAATTACGACCAAGAACCAAGAACCAAGAACCAAGAACCAAAACCTTAAGCCAAAACCACAAAGTATTGCCGCCTTCGTAGTAGTCATCCATCCAGTTGCCGACAATCACCAATGGCACGCCGAACTCGTTATTCAAATTACCCTTTCCGGAACGAACTCTTTTTGTGCTGCTTAAAACAGACGCTATGGCTTCCTTGGTCGATGTTTTGCCCACATTCCCGGTAATAGCGACAATCTGGGGTTTATAGCGCCACAGGTAGAGCTTGGCAAGCAAATTGAGCTTCCATATAATAATTGTCTTAATCAAATTTTTCATGGGTTTAGAAATTAGAAATTAGGATTTAGAAATTCCAGACGATAAAAATCTTATTTTTATCGTCTGGTGGGCGGTATTTCATAATAATTCAACAAATACTGCGTTATTTCTTTAAATGTCGGCGATAAACTATCTGCCGCAAATGTAATTCCTTTTGGTTTGTCGACTTTAATAAGTATGACGAATTTAGCATCAAAAGCGGGAGCAAAACCTACAAAATCGTGGATATATTCATTTTCAAGATATCCACCTTTGCCATCGGGAATTTGAGCCGTACCCGTCTTGCCCGCCACATCATAGCCGTTTATCCGCGCTTTATCAAAGCCGTTATCAACGACGCTAACCAGCATCGATTTAAGTTTTCCGGCTGTTTTTTCGGAAATCGGTATAGATACTATTTCCGGTTCTGTTATCTTTTCGCGGCCGCCCTCCTTTATTATTTTTTCAACCACATACGGTTTCATCAATTTACCGCCGTTGGCTATCACTGAATAAGCATTTATCAATTGAATGGGCGTTACGGCAACGCCTTGTCCGAATGAGGCCGTTAAAAAATTTATTTTCCTTCCACTGTAAAGGTTGGATATATCTCCGTTGACTTCCCCCGGCAAATCCACGCCGGTTCTCTGCCCAAAACCAAAGTTAATCATGTAACTCAAAAAGTTATCGTCTCCTACCAGGTCTTGGACATGCATTGCTCCGGTATTTATTGATTTTTCAAGCACTTGGGACATTGTTACGGTTCCAAAAATTCTTTCGCTGAAGTTTTTAATCCTATATTCAGCCACATCCCTAAAACCAACATCACTAAAGGTCGTCTGGGGAGTTATCATCCCAAGATCTAAGCCCATAGCCATCGTGATAGGTTTGAATGAAGACCCCGGTTCAAAAACCTCCTGAACCCCTTTGTTTAGAAAATTTCTAGGCTCATATTCGCTGTAGCTGTTGGGATTAAATGTGGGCCTATCGGCCATAGCAAGGATTTTGCCGGTATTAGGATCCTGAACAATCACAGTCCCTCCGGCTGCTTCTAATTTTTTCATTAATAAATCCAGCTTATCCTCTGCTACCTGTTGAATATTTTTATCTATAGAAAGAAGCAAGTCAGCAGGTCTATCTACTTTTTCGTCGTCTCCGGTGTTGTTTTTCTGATCATCGTTTTTAAAAATACCGGCTATAAAGTCAACCACCCCGAATCCGTTAAAATATTTGCGAGAACTCCATCTTTTGCCAAACAGTTCTTCGTTATAAAAGGACTCGACTCCATATTGGCCCGATTTTCCTTCGCTACCATAACCCAAGAACCCCAAAACACTCGCGCCTAGTTGATTGCCGGGATAAAACCTGTCTGTCTCATAAACGACACCGACTCCTTTTGTTTTTAAAGACTTAACTGACTCAACTTGTTCATTGTTTATCTTCCTTGCCACGACACGAGAATTACTCGACCGTGAATCAATAACTTCTTTGATTTTAATTTTGTCTATTGCCAAAACTGAATTTAACTTGTCGGCGACCTCTTCAGATCTCTGCGGATCAATTTCTATCGGAACCAAGTATGCAAGAGGGAATTTTTTATTAGTAGCAGCCAGATATTCGAGACTTTCCTCGGGATGAACCACTTTTTCGTTTCTGAGATATATGTTGCCTCTTGCCAAAACATTGGTTACATCTTGACTCTGCGCTTCTGCCGTAAGCGAATACGAACGATGTTTGATGTAAGTCAGTATGAACAGGTTGTAAGAAATAACGGCCGCAGCCGCTAGAACAAAGATGAAATATAAATTTATGCGAAAGTTGTCGTGTTTAGCCATAACACCATAACACTAATCTACAAATCTACACGAATACTACAAATAACTATTCGTAGCATTCGCATGTCATTCGTAGATTTGTATTACATTCAGCGTAGCGCTGCCACTTCGCCGCTTCCAAAGATGTGCGTCACATGTCTCGCCTCTATCATATAGTGACTTTCGGCAAAATTGAGTATGGCTGAAGAATCCTCAATTGACAACTTCTGGGCGGTTAGAAGCCCATTTGTTTCCATCAGACCCGAGAATTCGTCGTTGAGCAGACCAATTTGGTAACTAGAGGCGGTTATAATGTTCGAAACGATAACATAATAAATCATTAAAAAGATAGCCGCCGCCGACAAGAAGACATTTAAAACCCCCAGATGAGTATAATTGAATACAGCTATATTTTGTGGATTTCGAGTCATATTTTTTCTATTATTTTTAATTTCGCCGATCTTGCTCTTGGATTAATCTTAATTTCTTCCCAAGAGGGTTTTACCGTACCCTTGATTACAAATTTCACTATTCCTTCTTTAGCTTTCCTCTTAAAAAGTTCTCTGATTATCTTGTCTTCCAATCCGTGAAAAGATATTACCGCCAGCCGACCGCCAGGAATCAATACATTTACCGCAGAAGAAACTCCGTCGCTTACATTTTTTAATTCTTCGTTCGCCGCAATCCTCAACGCCTGAAATGTTTTTGTGGCAAAGTGGATCTTTCTTTTCTTATACCAATCCGGCACTGAATATTTGATCACTTCCACCAAATCTCCGACCGTCATTATCAACTTCATTTTTCTGGCTGAAATTATATTCTTGGCAATACTTTCTGCGAATTGTTCCTCGCCATATTCTTCAAAAATTCTTTCTAACTCTTCCCTGCTTTCGGTGTTTACTATCTCCGCCGCTGCTCGTCCTGCGGTCGTTGAAGGATTATAGCGCATATCAAGCGGCTCATCTTCCTTCTTGAATGAAAATCCTCTGCCACTTCTCTCATAATGCCACGAGGACAACCCCAGATCGAATAAAATCCCATTCGGTCTGAAATTATGCTCACGGACAATTTTTTCAATATTTATATAACTGTCATTAACAATAATCAAATTTTTTAATTTTTCATTTTTAATTTTTAATTTAGCGGCAGAGACAAGCTCCGGGTCTATCTCAATACCGAGAATTTTTCCGTTAGGTTCAATTTTTTCCAGTATTGCCGCGCTATGGCCTCCGCCATCCAAGGTTGCGTCAATAATATTGTCTCCCGGTTTAGGGTCTAAATACTCTATAACTTCTTTTAGAAGAACGGGATTATGAACCATCTTTAAAATTTCTAATTATTCTAATTAACCTAATTGACCTAAATAACTCTCAACCACTTAATAATCAATTTTCAGTCATCAATAATTAATAAATAGTCAACTTTTTAAAACATTTGAAACTTTGTTTGGTTATTTAATGGTTTTATTGGATGTTGGACGTTGGTCATTGGTCATTGGTCATTAGATGATTCCTAGCTCTCCCAATTTCTCCGCAATGGCATCTGAATTTTTTTCTAGATTTGCTCTGTAATTATTCCATCTATCCTCGTCCCAGATCTCCAAACGGTTAAACAGGCCCGCAACAACTATTGACTTATTCAGGTCCGCATATTTTTTTAAATGTTCGGGCACCAATATTCTGCCCAACGAATCAAATTCAACTTCAACAGCTCCAGATAGGAATAATCTCGCAAATGATCTTGTGTCTTGTTTCGCCATCGACAATCCTGCCAGCATCTCGGCAAACGGGGTCCAAAATTTTGAAGGAAATATAAACAAACAATTGTCCAGCCCTCTGGTTAGAATAGCCCCCTCGCCCAACTCCTTCCTGAACTTCGAAGGTATAGCCAAACGCCTTTTGGCATCTAGGTTGTGTTTGTATTCGCCTATTAACATTGGTTTTTCTTCCTGACTTATCCACAGTTTTTATGACTTATACCCACTTCTATCCACAATTAACCACTATACTCCTATTATATACCCCTAACTTAAAACAGCGCAATGTTGATATCTTGAGCAACAAAAAACGGCACAAGTGCCGTTTTGACTATCTGTGCACTCTGTAGGATTCGCCTACAAGTCGAGTCGTCTTCCGCCGACTCGCTCGCAGGCCACCCCTCGCGGTTTCACTCGCCCTCTGCTCGTGAAACATCGCTGCGGTTTTCTCGTCCTCACGCAAGCAAAGAAGTTTGCTTGCTCTGTGCAGTGGGCATAGGAGGACTCGAACCTCCGACCTTCGCAATGTGAATGCGACGCTCTAACCAGCTGAGCTATGTGCCCAATGTTTAAATTTAGAATTTTGAGATTATTTAAAGTTTAGAAATTTAGAAAATCATCAATAAACTAGAGTCCTAGTTTATTGATGATTTTTTCGTGGGGACTTTCGAGAAGTACTCTGATAAACCTGTCAAACATTCCATGGCGATATTGAAATTCGTCTTTATCCATCAGTGAAAACCTGACTTCTCTTCCCGTTTCCGCCTCCAAAGAAGCCAGAAAGGCGCGTAGTTTGTTTTTGTTTATATCATCTCCCACGATAAATAAATCCGCGGCGGTATCGTAAAGGTTAGAACCATTATTCTCATTCATGAATATCCCAGAAATAACAGCCAATTTTACCCTTCCCAGGCCCAATATTTTCTTTACCATTTTGTCTTTCTCGGCCGGTGATGATTTTAAGATTAAATTTTTAAGTTCGTCAAAAAACTCAAAAGAAGGATTGAGAGAATAGGTCATCCGGTCAATTGCAACAACCTTTTTTCTTGTTTTATTTTTTTTGTGTCGAGGTTTTTTAGACATAGGTGGTTAAATTAACCTAATTTCTCTAATTATTCTAATTGACCTAAATAAATCCTAATAACTGAGTGACCAAAATTTTAGACATTAGACATTTTGGTATTGGGATTTCTTTAGAATAATCAGGTTAATTAGAAAATTAGAATAATTCTATATTTTATTCTTCTTCACCAACCCCAGTTCTGCCAATAAGCCCAATTCTTTCTTAAGACCATCAAGCGGTTCTTGAATTCTCCTAGACAATTCGCGAACGCCAAGGTTGCCCGGATAATTCCTGAACATAAACTTAAGCAATTTGACCCTAATACGCGAACCAAATAACTTATCCAGAATGTGCTTTGACTCCGCTTTTGACATTTTGTATGATTGCCTTAGAATTAATGTATCCGATGCTTCAATTTACTTTGCAGCATTTGGCTCAAGTTTATAAAAAGGAACAGAAAAAGTAAAGCTAATGCAAAGAATTTTTCTAAAACCAACTTCTCAAGAAATAGTTACCAAGGGAAATCCCATAGATGGCCATACCGATGTTTTTGCCTATGAGTATTATGATGACGAGGATAAAAGAGGGCTGGGCGGATTGTTCATCATCGGCAATGTAAAGCAAGATGCTGCCACGACGGAAGATGAAAATACCCCCAATGTGGCCTATGTTTCTAACCTCGTCGCCTCACTGGCAAAACGGGAGTATTATTCAAGACCGGAAATATCACCACGGGACGCCTTCTCCGCGACTCTCAAAAAAATAAATGATGTTGTGGAAGAATTTTTCAAAAACAAGTCCTTAAAGATAAACATCGGTATATTTGCCGTCGCCGGAGAACAAATACTTATATCAAAACTGGGTAAATTCAAAATAATACTAGGCAGACCCGCCCGCTCGCCTGGGCAGACAGGCACAAGTGGAGAACCAAGGGTAGTAGACATACTCAACAACATAGATCTCTTTAACAAAGAACAAGTCGAGGAAAAGGAATTTTCTAATATCATCTCCGGTAAAATAATGCCGGGTGACAAGCTGTTTGCTTTCTACCCAAACCGATCGATTACGGCCAGAGAAAAGTTGATAAAAGCCAGCCTTTTAAAATTCGATGATACGCAGTTCGTAGAAAAAATAAATTCCATAAAAGAGGCAAAGCCAGATTTTGATTGCGGGGCTTTGTATCTTTCTTTAAATAACTACAAGGAATTGGCGGTTAAAAAACCAAAACCGATAGTACCAGAGAAGGGCGAATTACCTGCGGTCAGCTTGGCTACAAACAACTTAAAGGAACAAGAAGGTGTCGATAAGATCAAAACTCCGGTCCCAACATTAGTTCCGGCTCAGAATGCTGACCTGGCAATACCGGAGGAAGTGCCAAGAATAATATCTTCTGAATTTTCTCTGGGTAAAAAGAATAATCCCCTCCTTGCCCCTCTTAAAATAATAAAGAATCTCTATGCCGGTTCCGGTTCATATATAGGAAATCTATCCGGCCGTAGATTATCCCAAAACATAAATTTCAAAAGAAAATTTGTGATTTTATCTTTAACCGCCGGATTTTTGGTGGGGGGTGTTGTTGTGGTTAAAAAATTCATAGTAGTAAATCCGGAACAGCGCCAACTCAATATGGTTATAAATCAAACTCGGGACAATCTTAAACTGGCCAAAACCAAGATAAGCCAAAATGACTTTATCGGCGCAAGACAACTTCTCGCAGATTCATTATCAAGCATTTACGGGGTGGGTGTTACAAACGACAAGACCAAGAAAACAACAAGCGATGTTTACGAAGTTTTAGACAACATAGACAAGGCCATCGATGTTTCTCCCTCGCTTCTTGAGATAATGCCAGAGGAACTCAGCCAAAAAATTACGGTCATAACAACTCAAAAAGAAAAATTGGCCACGAACGAATACAACATTATCTCGCCTATTGCTTTCGACATTTACGAGAGTAACTTATATGTTCTTACGCCAGACAACATCTTCAAAGTAGCCGACATCAATCAAAGCGGTAAAAAAGAATCCTCACCTTGGTTGAAATCAGGCGGCACACTGTCTCAAGCGTCAATGATATCCGTCGACGGTAATGTTTTCGTGATGAATAACTCCGGAACCCTGGTAACTTTTTACAAGGGCGAAAAGATTTCAGAAACAAATACATTTATTGTTTCCAACAACAACGATTCCTTGCTTACATCTAAGGATTCCGACAAACTTTATGTGGTCAACAAGTCTCTCTCCAGGATATATGAATTAAACAAAGAATCTAAATCACTGATAAGGACTCTCAAGGTCGGCAGTTCAGAACCTTTCGTAGACGCATACCTAACCGGCAACAGCACTATAATCATTACCACTAAAGACGGTAGAATCTGGGAAATCAAGTAGTTGTAAAGCCAAACCCCCGCTTCTTTTTCTCACGGATTCCTCATAGAGCAGTTGCGACTCGCTCCTAATTTTATCAGACCAATTGGGGATACCCCGACCCGGCCATGCGGCTTCCGGTAGGGTCCGTTCCGGGTCACCCCAATTGGTGCCCAGAAAAATCGCGTCGCTCATCTGCAACTGCTATCTATTCGTCATAGTGAGAAAAGAGAAGCAAGGGTTTCGCTTTGCTTTGTGTAGGTGCGTATATGGCACGTTGAAAAACACCACAAGCGAGCAACGCCTGTCGCAATTTTATCACTTGACGAGTCAATAAAATTTATGAGAGTAGGACAGGTTTTATCTAAAATCATAGGTCGAACGCCGATCCGCCATTCGCCAACTGGCGAAGGCGGAGAGGAGGCAAGAGAGGGTAACCTGTGATTTTAGATTATAAAACCTGCCCTATCTTGAGTAGGTTTTTGAAGACGAAGAACCGTGATTAAAATTGCGATAGGTGTTGTGAGCGACTATTTGAATTCAACCCTTCGAATCCCTCAGAGTTGAACTTAAATATTCTATTTGAGTTCGCTAGAGTAATTCAAAACTTGACAATAATACTAAATACATTAACATATAGCCAGCACAATAGAGGAGGAAGCACATGGACAAACTTTTTGGATTGAAAGTTCATTGGAAAATCCAAATTATAATTCTAATAAGTCTTGTATTGATTTCCTTCTATGTTCTTGCCATGCAATCCAGAGGTTCTATTCTCGATACGGCCCTAAAATGTTTTTTCCAATATCCATAATCCCTTCGGGGATTTTTTAATGTCAAAAAAGAGCCTAAGGCTCTTTTTTGATTCAGTAATCAATTACGAAAATAAACCCGTATTTTTGGTTACTTGAGTTCAACTGTTGCGCCGGCTGCCTCGAGTTTTGTTTTCATTTCTTCGGCGTCAGCTTTCTTAACTCCCTCTTTGACATTGGCCGGAGCCTTATCGGTGATATCTTTGGCTTCTTTAAGCCCCAACCCGGTTATCTCTCTTAGCGCCTTGATAACTTGTATTTTAGCGCCACCAGCATCTTTCAAAATAACCGTATAGCTATCCTTCTCCTCAGTTCCTTCTGCGGGGCCGCCTTGGCTCGCCGAAGCTGCGCCAGCAGCGAAGGCAGCTGATACGCCGAATTTATCTTCCAAGGCCTTAACTAACTCGTTTAGTTCGGCTACTGACATTTTTTCCACTTCTTCAATAAATTTTGTTTTATCCATGTTTTAAATTCAAAATGTAAATATCAAAGTGTAAAATTACAGTTCAAAATCTTAAAATTTTATAATTTTACATTGTCATTTTGCATTTTGATTTTTAAGTTTTACATTATTAAACCCCTGCTTTCTTTTTACTAATCTCATTCATTGCTACCGCTAATCCTCGTATCGGATATGTAAGCATTCCGACCAATCTGCCCAAAAGCACTTCTCTTGAAGGCATCTTGGCCATTTCCATAAATTTATCAACATCAATAAAACTTTCATCAACAAACGCTCCAAAAAACCTCAACGCCTGATTCTTTCTGGAAAACTCATAAAGCTTTTTGGCAACTGTGTAAGGATCATCGTCGCCCATCACCAGTCCGATTGATCCTTCCATGCCAAATACATCGATTCTATCTCCATCAGCCGACGGATTAATGCTTTTAAAAGCTAGGTCTATCAGTGATTTTTTAGCTACAACATATTCAGAATTTAACAATCTTAACATTCTTTTTAATTCAGTCATCTGAGAAACCGACAACCCTTTTTCTCCTGCTTTAGAAAAAGACGTAAAGACGGTAATTTTAGTTTTCGGAAGTTTGTCTTTTAACTGCTCGAGTTCTTTTTTCTTTTGTGTTTTTGGCTTCATGTCTTTTTGCTAACAAAAAATCTGCTTACCGCAGACCGACCAAACAAAACAAGAGTTTTGTCCCCATTCGGCGCGTCTTACTTCGGCTCGCCGAAGCCCAAAGGGCAAAGGCGGCTTAATGCACGCTGTCTCTACGGTTACTTAAGCATGTTATCAAGGCACAAGCAAAATGTCAACTCGTTATCTAAATCCTAATTTCTAAACAAACCCAAATATCAAATCTCCAAAATTAAAAAAGTTTTGAATTTAGAATTTTGAATTTGTTTAGGATGTAGATATTAGAGTTTAGGATTTGATTAGGTCAATTAGGTTAATTGGGGCAATTAGAAATTTATAGTCCGAGGTGTTTACGTCTATTAGCCGCATGTTCCGCTGCTGTTTTGGAGAAAATTATTTGGCCCCCGTCGCGAGTGGATAGATAATACAGATAATCGCTTTGGGTCGGGTTCAGCACCGCCTGTATCGCCGTAATTCCAGGATTGGCTATTGGACCCGGCGGAAGTTCAGCGCGAGTATAGGTATTGTATGGCCCGTCGATTTTAATTTCGTTGGCAACTCCGATTTGACTCACATCGCAGTACTCGACATTTTGATATTTCGACATTTCGATATTTCTTACGCACACTCCATAAGAAACTGTCGCATCTATCTGTAATAACATACCCCGCGCTAATCGGTTTTCTATAACACCGGCCACCAAGCGCATGTCTTCTTCAGACTTTGCCTCTTTCTCAAGAATAGACGCTATAACTATAATCTCTTTTTGTTTTTCAACGCTTAAATCTTCGAATGCTTCTGCGGTTTGACTTTTAAAATTAGCTAGCATTTTATTTGCCAGTTCGGTAGCCACTCCGTCTTGTTTTTGATTTTGTTCATTGAAATTTATTTGTGATTTGTGATTTGCCTGCCCGCCGAAGCCTTGGCGAAGGCGAGTGGTTTGTGATTTTCGTAAACGATATGTATCCGGAAAGAAATATCCTTCATCACCATAATATTTTTTGACAAAATCACTGTCTCCAATCAAGCCCAAGGAGCTCAACCGCTTATCTATATCAAAAACATTAAACCCTTCGGGTATTGTTATGGCTGTGTCGTTGGATTCAGCAAGACCTCTAGCCATTGAATACACAACAATCGGAATAGTGGTTCCCGGCTCAAAAACATATCTTCCGGCCTGAAGTTTTGTCTCATTTCCGGTAATTAGAGTATAGACAATAAAGACAAATTTATTTTCTATGACACCGCCTTCTTCCAGAACATCCGCGATGGCGTAAACACCCTGACCCTCATTAATCACCACCTCTTTTGAATCCCCGAGAGGCGATCTAAAAATTATAAACCCCAACCAACCAAGTAAAACAATCGCTGCCATTGCAGCGATTGTTTTACTGTCCTTAATTCTTAATTCATAACTCATATATACTGTACTATAACGGCTCTCTGTCAAGAACTCTGGCAGGCGGAATACTGACTTTACCCGCTTTAAGCTCTTTCAACTTCTGGACAACAACTTCGCTATCTTTATTTATTTCCACACTAAGAATTCTTTCCAGTTGTGCTATGGCCTGATCAATTTGTTTTCTTTCTTCATATATTGAAGCGAGATACCATCTGGCGTTTGCATAATCGGGGAAAAGAACAACAGCTTTCTGCAGTTGTTCGAAGGCTTTATTTTTTTGATTAGCCCGATAATACAGAATCCCCAGTTCAAACGCAAGACCCGGCTGTTCGCTATTAAACGGAGCCAGGGTTTCCAATTGTTTTATTGCTTCGTTTAGCTTGCCTTGCCTTTCATATACGGAGCCGAGGTTATAAATAGCAAGCCCAAAATTGTTGGATAATTCTATCGCTTTTTTAAACGCGTCCTCCGCTTTCATAAGCGCCGCATCGGATTGTTGTATAAATTGATTCGCAGACGCACTATTTGACGCAGCAAGTTGTATCAGCAGTTCAGCTTTAAAAAGGTACATATTCCCGATGCGATTGTGAAATGCCGGGTCGCCTGGCCTTAACTCTGAAGCTTTTAAATAGGCCGATTCCGCCAAAGCATCGGCACCATCAATTAATCGCAAAAGATTTTGGTAGACTTGGCCCAAATTAGTCCAGTTACTTGACTCATTCGGAGCTACTTGCGTTGCTCTTTGCGCCAAAGCCACGGCCGAAGAAAGATAATTTTGGACTCTATTGTTTTTTTCGTTATCGCCTTTCACTGGCTGGGTATTCAATTCCTGGGATAAGAGAACCAGAGCCAGTTGCGACGATAATCTGTAAAACCTGTCATCGTTGCCTTTCCAGTTTATAGCCTCAACGGTGTAATTCAAAGCATCTTTAACTTCCGTCTGGCTGACTGCTTTTGCGTATTTCAGATCAGCAACATAATTAAGAGAAACGAAATACAAACCGACAAGAACCAATATAAGTCCTCCGATAAAGCCCAGCGAAGAAATTAGCGACAGAGACGCTTTTTTTTCTATGTTATAAACGACTCTCTGGTTGCCCCATATAGCTAGTACCAAGAATGAAAGCAGCAAATAAAAAATGAAAGCAAGGGTCAGATTAAACGGGTAGAAAAACATAGCCACGATTGTAGCAACCGCAGACGACACAACCCCGATATCTTTACTCGACATATCGACATGTCGGAATTTCGATATATTTTTCGCCAGCAACCAACCTAACAGCCAAAACACAAAACCCAAGGCCACTAATCCCACAAGTCCGTTGTGAACAGCTACATTCAAAACATATGAGGTAGAGTCAAAAAGTTTGACCCCAGATAAAGTCGAGTTCCTTAATTCTCCGGCTCCATGTTTGTCAAAAGCAAGGGAGAAATTTTCAGGCCCATAACCAAAGACCGGATTTTCCTTCAGTGTTTCCAGAACAACTTTACCAGAAAGTCCATACGAAGGCGCTATTTCTGCCGGCAGGTTATTTTTTATAAACACCAAATTAAGATTTACCACGATCAGAAAGATCCCCAGCACAATCACCGTCATCGGAAATAAAAATTTTCTAATGCCATAGGTATTTTCACTATCTGTTGATGCCAAGCTTTCAAACATAACCACCGCAACCATGCCGGCTATCGCCACAACCCATAGAACCCACCAGTTGATAACGACAAGCACAGCGAGAGCCGCGAAAGCGCCAATTTTCGAAATATCGAAATATCGAAATATCGAAATTTTCGTTCTGTAAAGCATCGACAGCACAATGGCCGCTGTCATTCCAAGAACATTCACAGAACCGAGAGTATTGAATGCCCGAGAGACGGTAAATTGCAATATTGAAATATTTAAATATTTAAATATGTGCAGACCGAACATCTGTAAGAGGCCGTATACTAAGGCAAGAGTCAATGAAACCAGAAAATAACTTCTGATCCTTTCGCCCTTGTCGTCAAAAGAGTTAACAATGAGCAGATACACAACGGCGAATCCGACCACAATAAGAAGAGAGTCGCTCAAGCTGCCTACCAGTCCGAACACACTCTTAAACTTATCCATGGAAAAGATAGAAGACAAAATTACGGCCCCAGTCAAAGCCACGATGCCCTTATCAAGAGGGTTGAATCTCCATGACAGCTTACCGGACATCACAACATCCAAAAGCCACAACACAAGCCCTGCTCCGGCAACTAAGGTGAGGAGCATTTGCTTGTTCAGCTCCAAAAAACTAGATGTCCACGGTAAAAAAAACAGGGGCATCAGAAAGACGCCAACTAACAGAACCCATCTGGCTGCTTTTTTATAGATCGTTTCCGTTAGAACATCGTTGACATCGAAAACCCCCTGGTCTTCCGATGTCTGTCCGCCTGTGCCCGCCTCTGGAGGGTCCTCTGGAAGATACGAACCCGTACCCTCCTCGTAATTAATATATTCTGCTTCGACCGTTTTTTTCTTTAAAAAATTAAAATTCATCATAAAACATCATACCACTTCAAAAAAAACTATCAAACACTAAGTGGATAATTACTCCGCATTTTCGTTCTGTGCTTCTGTGATAACTTCGGGAGTCGGCTCTTCCGTTGGTGGAAGTTCATTTTGTTCTTCCGGTTCCAATTCAACGCTCGGCTCTGGTGTCGGTTCAGGAGTGTTTTCTGGAACGACTTCCGGAGTAGGCGTCGGTTCGATTTGAGCCGAAGGCTCATCAGCCTCTGGCTGAAATTCTGGCTCTGTGACATCGGATGTCGCTTCGCCATCCGATGTCGTTAATCCGTCGTCGATAAATTCTGGTGTCGACGATTCGGTTGTTTGACCATTGGTTATTGGGGTTTGATTAGGTGAATTAGAGTAATTAGAAATTAGGTCAATTTCTGCCATGCCGCATTCCCCTTTTATACTAATCAACTGTCCGCTTTTTACTTTTACACAATATTTCTCCCCCGTATCTTCATCTTCTAACTCAAACTTCTTAAACGAACCGAGGTTGGCTGTTATTTTTTCAGTAATTATATTCGCCACCCTCAACAACCCCTTCTCAAACACGATATCCATAACTTCGTTGAATTTCTTGACGATGAAGTTGAACGCCCCCGTGCCGATATTGTCTTCCTGTTGAAGCGAAGTCCCGCTCCCCCATTGTCCCGAAGCCGCTTTTGCCATTAACTCTTCAGCCGTCATCGATAGCGACGCATATCTGACATCAAGCTTGAGCTCAGGATTCGCCATCCCGATGCCGGGGTTGCCGCTGCTTGTGCCGACAACAACATTCACTATTTTGTTGCTACCCTTTCTGCTCATTAGATTTCTTAATTCCACTTCGAATCCGCCGTCTGAAGTTTCATTGAATTCATAATTAAATTCGTTGAGTACCCGTCCGATGACCTGTTTATATTGATATGGCTGAATGTTTTCAGACGGTACAGCTACGGCCAAACCGTCGTTCCTGCCAGACGGCATTACATAATCTCCTTCCTTGAATTCGCCTTTCAATAGTACGGGGACTTGTCCTACATAAGCAACAACAATCCATTCTTTGTCATTGTCCCTCGGTGTATCCATTGAATTGCCGCCGCGTATCCCTGACTTTGAAGAAGTCAACATGTAAAACGTCGCGTCATTTGTATCTTTGGTGACCTTCCCGTTCTTGATGCCAACAACTTCAAACGGCAATATCTCTTCATTAGGGTCCAGCTTCTTCATCCATTCGGCATAGTCAACAGCTGCAGTTTCCCAACCATCATCATTTTGCGCAGATGCGTCTACCCTGAAGAGGATTTGATTATCGCCCCCATCGTACCATATCAAATTTCCTGCAGCTTGTTGGGCTTGTTGCCATTTCAATACTCCATTTATATAAAAACCGATCTGTGATTCATCATTTGCGTTACTCGAGTCAATCCGCAGATTTGCCGTAGTCCCGGAAGCGCTCTTTATATGAAGTTGCGTTCCCGGTGCCGTCGTCCCGATGCCGACGTTGCCGTCGTCTTGTATTCTTATTTTTTCAGCGCTTGGGTCAGCTCCGGAAGATGTTCCAACCGTAAATGTAAAATCACCATCATTTGTACCGATAGCCCAATTACGTGCAGAGGCATGAGGGTTCGTAATCCAAATATCCGCAACACTGCTGATTGAATATCGACTTGTAAATTTGGCTACCGTTCCTGCTGAATCACCACGATCAACATGAAGCGGTGCCCCTGGCCCCGTCGTCCCGATGCCGACGTTGCCGGATTTTACGAAAAGCGTGTTAGACAATGATGCCGGTCCCTGGAAAGCAAGGGAACCGACGCCGTAAAGGTCGCCGGACACAAGAAGGTCGTTTGAGGTTGTTATCCAGTTTGATGCGGGGCCGGAGATGGTTGAAGTACCGAAACGATTGTAGCTGACTGTTGCATATCCTCCAACCTGCAATGTGTTACCAAATAATCCGTAAGATGCACTGGCCGTGCCTTGGACTTCAAAGACAGTTGACGGGGCGGCGCCAAGACCAATCTTGAAGCCGGCGCGGTTAATGGTCAGATCGGCATCCAGGGTCATCGAGTTCACAAACTCATCAAAGTCCAGAGAGTTGGAAGCGACTCCGGCTGTGGCCCAGGTAAGAGCGCCTGAACTATTGGTCTGGAGGAATTGGTTGGCTGAACCGTCAGCCGAAGGCCAAGTGTATCTAATACCATTAAGAGAGGTGACGCCTGAGATAGAAGCCACGCCTCCAAATGAGACCGTGCCTCTTACTTCAAGGTCGCCGCTTATCAGCAAATCATTGCTTGCGGAGATGTAATTTGAGTGACCCGTAGTTGCCGTCCCGAATCTTGAATAGGCGGCTGATGAGAATCCCCCGACTTGGAGTGTATTGCCGGTTAAGAGGTAGGAGGCGCTTGCCGTGCCTTGAAACTCGGCTCTGTCGTCGATGGTGAGTATGCCATCAGCCGTGATTAAACCGATGCCGGTTAAGGCTCCTGTGTTAGATATATCCCAATCATTGGTATTGATTTCTCCCGTATCTCCATTGTCTCCAAGAACGAATCTGCCCGCGATCTGGAAGTTGCTTGAAATACTGGCTTTGCCGTCAAAGAAGGCGTTGCCGTCGATTTCAAGGGCTCCGGAGATGAGAAGATCGTCAAATTTATCAACATTCGAAGAATAGCCGGTCGTGTTAATACCCAATCTTGAATATGAAGTTGTCGCTGTTGAAAAGCCAAGGGCAAAGTTAAAGCCCGATGAAGCAGTAAGGAGTCCGGTCTGCTGATCGACGGTCAGCGTGGTCTGACTGTTCGGGTTCCTGATTCTGAATACATCCTGAGCCTGTGAAGAAGAAGCGTTAATCAAAAGAGAGAAGTTGGTCAATGAGTACGGATAAACGGTGCCGGTCATTTTGATGATATCCGTCTGGGCATCACCTAAACGAGAATTGCCTTCAACATTCAAGTCGCCAGTGATGTCGGTTGTTGACTGGACTGTTGTTCCGGAAAGAGTCAGGTTGCCGGCCACAAAAACATCCCCTTCGGCATCAACTACAAATTTGGGAGAAGTGTTGTTGACATAGGCGATGACATTGCCGTCGGCCACGGGAGAGGAGGGATTAACATAAAATGTGGCGTTGTCGGTATTAGTAAAATTGGGCCAAGTTCCGCCATGGGCTTGGGTGGGATTCCTTGTTGCCGTAAGCCGTCCCGTGAACGAACCGCTTCCGATGACGGTAAGTTCGGCGCTAGTGTTGGATGTGCCGATACCGATGTCACCGAAGACATAGAGATTGCCTGATATACTGGCTACTCCTCCAAACGAAGCCGTGCCTCGGGTTTCAAGATCGCCACTTATCAATAAATCATTGCTCGCCGAAATGTAATTGGCATGGCCCGTGGTTGACGTGCCGAACCTTGAATAGCTGGCTGATGAGAAGCCTCCGACTTGAAGGGTATTGCCGGTTAAGAAGTAGGAGGCGGAAGCCGTGCCTTGGACTTCAAATTTAGTTTGAGGGGTAGTGGTATTAACGCCAACATTGCCTCCAGAAAGAACAGTGAATTTTGTATTAACATCCAATAAGCCCGCGGGTCCCGTAGTCCCAATCCCCACATTGCCTCCCACCAAAACCAAAGTATTCGCCGAAGTATTAGCATTAACAGAAAGAGCTGTGTTGGCTCCGACTCGAAGGCCTTTTGAAATATCCATACTTCCCGAGAATGATGTTGAACCTGTTCCGGAAAATGTGTTGATACCGCTTGTGAAGAAACTGCCTGATATACTGGCTACTCCTCCGAACGAAGCCGTGCCTCGGGTTTCAAGATCGCCACTTATCAATAAATCATTGCTCGCCGAAATGTAATTGGCATGGCCCGTGGTTGACGTGCCGAACCTTGAATAGCTGGCTGATGAGAAGCCTCCGACTTGAAGGGTATTGCCGGTTAAGAAGTAGGAGGCGGAAGCCGTGCCTTGGACTTCAAATTTAGTTTGAGGGGTAGTGGTATTAACGCCAACATTGCCTCCAGAAAGAACAGTGAATTTTGTATTAACATCCAATAAGCCCGCGGGTCCCGTAGTCCCAATCCCCACATTGCCTCCCACCAAAACCAAAGTATTCGCCGAAGTATTAGCATTAACAGAAAGAGCTGTGTTGGCTCCGACTCGAAGGCCTTTTGAAATATCCATACTTCCCGAGAATGATGTTGAACCTGTTCCGGAAAATGTGTTGATACCGCTTGTGAAGAAACTGCCTGATATACTGGCTACTCCTCCGAACGAAGCCGTGCCTCGGGTTTCAAGATCGCCACTTATCAATAAATCATTGCTCGCCGAAATGTAATTGGCATGGCCCGTGGTTGACGTGCCGAACCTTGAATAGCTGGCTGATGAGAAGCCTCCGACTTGAAGGGTATTGCCGGTTAAGAAGTAGGAGGCCGATGCTGTTCCTTGAACTTCAAATTTAGTTTGAGGGGTAGTGGTATTAACGCCAACATTGCCGCCAGAAAGAACAGTGAATTTTGTATTAACATCCAATAAGCCCGCGGGTCCCGTAGTCCCAATCCCCACATTGCCTCCCACCAAAACCAAAGTATTCGCCGAAGTATTAGCATTAACAGAAAGAGCTGTGTTGGCTCCGACTCGAAGGCCTTTTGAAATATCCATACTTCCCGAGAATGATGTTGAACCTGTTCCGGAAAATGTGTTGATACCGCTTGTGAAGAAACTGCCTGATATACTGGCTACTCCTCCGAACGAAGCCGTGCCTCGGGTTTCAAGATCGCCACTTATCAATAAATCATTGCTCGCCGAAATGTAATTGGCATGGCCCGTGGTTGACGTGCCGAACCTTGAATAGCTGGCTGATGAGAAGCCTCCGACTTGAAGGGTATTGCCGGTTAAGAAGTAGGAGGCGGAAGCCGTGCCTTGGGTCTCGCTTCTCCCGTTTATGGTGAGCAGCGATGTAGGAGTTGTCGTTCCAATGCCGACGAGACCAGAGTTATCAATCCTCAATCTTTCCGTTCCTCCGGTTGAGAAAGCAAGGAGATCAGAGCCAGGACTGAAGAAACCGGTATTCTGGTCGATACCGAATGAGAATGACGGGGAAGCGGCGGTGTCTCTCTGAGCATAGAAGTATGAAGCTGAGGCGATGCCAGAAACATTGAGGTCTACTCCGCTTGAACCGCCGCCGATGGAAAGATTGCCACCGATGGTTAGATTGCTTGATATGCTGGCTGTACCGACTAATTCAAAGGTTGTTTCAGGAGATATCGTGCCGATACCTACCCTGTTATTAGTCGCATCGACATAGAATGTGTTCGTATCCACGGTCAGATCGCTCACGACAGAAAGAGTGCTGTTTAGAGCTGCGCCTCCTTCAAGTGTAGTACCTCCGGATATTTTAAGGGTTTTGGCATCTATTGTGTCGGGGTTTAAAGTAATCGGACCTATCCCACCGGTATTGGTGGGAGGAAGTTGATAGACAGTTGGTGTAAATCTTTGAAGAGAGTTGAAGTCACCGGCAAGACTTAAAAGATTTATCCTGTTTGCTTCGATAAGGGAAACGGCCTTGTCGAGACGTTGTTCAAGTTGAGCTAAGACCGCACCGGAAGGACCGACGGTAACTTCACGGACAACTGTTGTTTTCTTTGTTTGGCCATTGGTTATTGAATTTTGATTGATTACTGGAAATTGGTTATTGGTTATTTGATGTTCAAGAGCAGTAATTCTTGATTCCTGTTCTTTTATTTTCTCCTCTCGCAACTTGAACGGATCCACGAGAATATATGTTTGAGTGCTATAGTCGTCGGTAAATAATCTGACAATGTTTCTGAATGAATCAACTATGCCGGCATATTTCTGTTCTCCCACCGCCACTTTTGCCATTTGAGGAGCAACATCATTTATGAAAGGACGGAGATATACCGACAAAAACAAAATGCCACCCACAAGTAAAAGAAACATCCTTGGGATGGCATTGGTCCTTACTAACTCTCCTCGCGATAGTGAACCTATCTTAGAGGATGGTTTTGCACTGTAGGAACTTTTGTTTAAAAGAGCAGAAGAAAGAACATCAGAGTTTGTTAAATGGGATGTTTGAAATTCGTATAAAGATTCTTTCAGAGGCCTGCCCTGAACAGAGTTGAAGGGCTTATGAACTAACTTAACGGCTAACGACTGGCGATAAGCGAGCAATGATTTTTCTTCAGCATACCATCTGCCGTGCTTTCCATATCGAATGGCCTGAATTCGGCCGGTTCTTGCAAGCCATCCGATGTGATCTTTAGCATATCCGTATTTCTCGGCTAAATCATTTATGGGGAAATACCCCCTGGTTACAGGATCATCGTTTGAAATAAATTGTTTATTAAGAATTTCTCGCATCACACAGAGTTAACAAAAACTCCATGCAGCGCAAAACAACAAGTTGTTAAGGACCAATGAACGAGAGGAATCCCTCTCTAAAATTGGTGTTTTTATCTTCTCGAGAATCACGATAATCACGAGACGAGATTCGCGAGAAAACAAATGCTACAGCCAATATATATATTATAACGCGCCTCGACATAGGGGCGCAAGCTCTAAATTTTAAACCCTAAATCCTAAACAAATTCAAAGTTCAAAACCCAAAATTTAAAACAGTTTTTGGCTTAAATATTAGAATTTAGATATTGTTTAGAAATTAGAAATTAGAGATTAGAAATTCTATATATCTTTATTAAATCTTAATAAAGATATATAGGTTTAGGCCTTAATTATGGCCTCGAGAGTCTTGCTAGCGGCATCTTTCCAGTTAAACTTAGATGCTTGCTTTGTTCCCTTTTTGACCATAAAATGGGAGAGTTTTTTATCTCCCAAAATTTTGGTTATCCACAACTCCAACTCGACAACATCGTAAGGATCTATTAATACCGCCGCATCTCCGACTACCTCCGGAAGCGAAGAATTTCTTGAAGTGATGACGGGAACACCAAAAGACATTGCTTCAAGCGGAGGAAAACCAAAGCCCTCAAAAAAAGATGGATAGATAAAAACATCCGCCGCGGAGTAATATAAAAATTTTTCCTCCTTGCTTAAATGTCCAGTAAAAATTATGTGGTGCCGATAATTTGATCCGTCTGCTTCTTTAAAAATTTCTTCGCAAAGCCACCCCTTCGCTCCTGCAATGACCAAGCCGACATCTTTATATTTAGGGTCTGTTTTCAGGTTGTTAAATGCCTTGATGATGCCTACGATATTTTTTCGCGGTTCAAGTTTGCCGAGAAAAAGAATAAATCTGTCAGGAAGATTTTTTTCACGCTTAAAATTAATGATATTAACGACATCGGATGAATTAGCAACATCGAATGTCCGCGGGACATTCGATGTTGTAATACCGGAACAAATAACTTCAATGCGGGCGGGATCAATTTTATAAAAATTAACTAAGTCTTTTTTAGTTGACTCTGAAACGGAGATTATTTTGTCGGAAAATTTTGCTTGCCACTCCGGTCTCATTTGTAAATTGTGCCAAACTCTTTTTACCGGAGTTAAAAATTCCGGATAATGCAGATAGGATAAATCGTGAAAGATGGTTACTCTCTTGCATTCCGGCGACAGAGAAGAAATAAAAAAGTGAGGAAAGAAAAAAACATCCGCCCCCCCGACCATTTTGTCCAGGCATGGCCTATTAAAAAATCGGGACGAAGTGAACAAAATATTATTTGGATAGTTGAATTTATATAACTCAACGTTCTTCTCTTTCAGCCAAGAATAATCGGGGAGCTTATTTTTTGAAGAAGAATAAAAAAGTTTAAATTTAATATCACCACCTTCTTTGATCAGGAGGGGTATTAAATTTTCAGCATATTCTTCAATGCCGCTTTTTATGGAATTACCGAGAACACGAATGTCAATACCGATAACCATAAGCGTAAAACTTAAAGCGCAAAACGAAAAATAACAGCTTAAAACCTAAAATTTTCTTTTCCCTTTAAGAGTTAGGATGCTAGAACCAAGAATATTGGACAGCTCTTTAGTCTCTTGCAACAACTGGTTTGCCTTATTTCCATCAGCCTTATGAGAATCTCTTAAAAGACCAAGCCAAAACTTACTTTCATTTGCTGACTTTAGCGCGTAGCTAAAAAAGTTTGTAAAATCTTTTTTAGTGCTTCCAGCTTGAGCTTCAATTATATTGGCTCCTATACTTGTAGCGCTTCTTAGTAGTTGTTTAGAGATAATCTCAATACTAAAATCTTTTCTATCCAAAGAATCGATAAAATTTATAATATCTAGGGCATAAATATATGCTCTTCTCTTTAACTCTATTTTTTCTTTTGAGTTGTTGTTTTGCACTTTTCGCTTTGCACTTTACGCTTTATCATTTAATTTTTCAAGTACCTTCTGCCTAAATACTTCAACATCAAACTTAAGTGCCTGGTCTCGACAGTTCTGGGGGTTGAATTTGTTTGTATCAAAATTCTTTACGACATAGGCAAGAGAATCAACCGTCTGCTCATCAAAAAATAAACCGGTTTTATTTTCCACTATGGTTTCAACCGCTCCCCCGCTTCGGAAAGCAATCACTGGCCGGCCAGAAGCCATGCCTTCAAGGGGAACTATGCCGAAATCTTCTTCTTGGGGAAATATTAAAGCCTGCGCTTTTGCGTAAAGACTGGATAGCCGGTCGTCAGAAACTTGTCCTAAAAATTCTATATTTTTTGCTTTACACTTTTCGCTTTGCGATTTTAATTTTCGAAGTTCTGGACCGACGCCCACGATTTTCAGAGGCAAACCGAGTTTAGAAAAAGCCTTAATCCCAAGGTCAAATCGTTTATAAGCGACCAAGCGGCCAACCATAAGAAAATAATTTCCAATTTCCAACCCCCTGGTTAGTGAATAATTTCCAAACTTGAATTTTGAAACATCAACCGATGGATAAATAACTTGTGATTCTCGTCCGTAATATTTTTTGATTCTTTCTTTAATAAAATCCGATATCGCCCAGAATTCATCTACCCGATACGAGGCCTCTTTATCCCACATCCTCAGATAAGATATAAACGGCGGCAGAATGGCTTTAATAACTCGCGGATACCCGAACTCCTCGACAAATTTGTGGCTGTCGTCCCACAAAAACCTCGGTGGCGTCAGGCAAAAGCAAATATGCTTAGTGGAGGGTTTTGTGATAATACCCTTCGCAAAAGAAGCGGAGAGAGAAATCACCACATCAAATTGAGAGAAATCAAACTGCTCTATGGCAAGAGGCATCAATAAAGGAAATCCCCGGTGATATTTTTTAACAAATGGGATTTTTTGCAAAAAAGAGGTCCTGATGTCCTTCCCCTCAAAAATACCGCCCGTAGTATTCTTGTCATAAAAGAGAGTATAAATGGGGGCATCGGGAAATATGGTACATAAAACCTGAAGCATTCTCTCCGCTCCACCGAACTGATTGAGATATTCATGAACAAACGCGATACGCATAATGTAGTACGAATACTGCGAATAATTCGTGATATTCGTATTGTGTTATACCGCTGAGCGGTCGGTAAATATTTTGAGTACTGTTTTGAGAATAATCTTAATGTCCATCCACAGCGACCAATTCTCAACATAAAATGTATCCAGTGCCACTTCCTGTTCAAACGGCAGGTCGGAACTGCCGGATACTTGCGCAAGTCCAGTGGCTCCTGCTTTTATCGCCAAGACTTTTTTGTGATGTTTCTGATAAAGAGAAATCTCATCCGGCTGATGAGGACGGGGGCCGACCAAACTAATGTCCCCCGTCAGAACATTCCAAAACTGAGGTAATTCGTCAATCCTAAGTTTTCTTATCAACCTGCCGACTCTGGTTACTCTCGGATCATCTTTTATTTTAAAAAGCGGGCCGTCTTTTCTCTCGTTAAATACCGCAAGCGAAGCTTTGAGCTCTTCGGCGTTTTTAAGCATAGACCGGAATTTAATCAGTCCGAACTCTTTATTTTTGCTGATTCTTTTCAATCGCACGAACACCGGACCGCTGGAGTCGAGTTTTACTGTTATGCCCACTGCAACATAGAGCGGAGACAACAGGATAAGGCCTAAGATAGACGCAAGTATATCCATGGCTCTTTTTATAACTTTTCCCCATCCGTCCAAACGCGTTCTTTTGAGTTCTATGAGCGGAAGCCCGCCGACAACATCAATGTCAAAATTCGTGGTCAAGGTTTTATACATATTCGGGATATATTTAAAAACAATATGATTCTCATGACAAAAGTCTACCAACTCCTGAACATTTCCTTCCGGATAATCCGGATTAGTAAGTAGCACTTCATCTACTGTGTCGGTGGTCAAAAATATTTTAAGCGCCTGAATATCCGGTTCTGCCAGTTGATGAACAACCCGATAGCCAAGTAAGGGATTCAAATAAATTTCTTCTTTTACTTGCCTGGCCGCAGCATCATTGCCAATAACAAGAACCTGGTGAATCCCAAAGTTAAATTTTGAAACAGCATAAGTCTGAAAAATTTTAATAAGCATCCTCCCGACAAAAACGAATATAATTGCCAATAACCAGCCGCCTAGAACGAGGAATCGGGAATTAAAAAGTTCCTGCCTCAAGAAAATATACACAATAATAATCATTATGCCCGCCGACGAAGCAATAATTATTTTAGAAAATTCTTCCATCAAGCCCAGACGGTTCTTAAGCGAGTAGAGTCCTGATATAGCATAAGCGCCGATAAAAATTAAAGAAACAAAAACTACCAAATAAAAATATTTGAGAAGGGGCAGGTTGAATTCAAAAAGCACCGGCCTGAAAGCGGAGATTATCTCAGTCCTTAAAAAATAAGCGGTAATGCCGGCACTCAACAGCATCACAAAATCAACCGGCAGTCGCAAGACGTTAAAGAAAAGTTCAGATTTCTTCATTCCTCGCCAAAACTAGCATAAAACTTGAACTTCTTCAACTGAGTATCCGCGACATTATGCATCAGCTTTATGCCAAAGACTTCGTACCAATTTGTCTCATAACCATGCCGATCGGAATTCTTATAAGACAACCCAAAAACCCCTTTCGGGGTTTTTGGGCCTGTGTTCAATAAGCCGAGTTCTGTCTGGTCTGCCTGTCGGCAGACAGGGGCAATCATTTATCTGGGCCGCACATTACTGTGGGGCTCTAGCGAGCTAACTTTTCGAACCAGGCATTTTCTAAGTTTCCAAAGAAAGTGCCTGGAACGCTGCTCTTGCACTCGAGTAAGGATTTAGCCGTTTCATTCTCAACCTTTTATCCCCGGTTGAGACTAAGCTTATTAATGATTGTATCAATAATTCGGGATCAGCTTTCCTTCGCCTTTCGGCTCAGGACGTCTCTAATCGCACCTCTCGCATCACTGTGGACGGGTGTTACCCGCTACCCTGCTCCCTTCTTCGCATAAAGCTCCGAAGGGGAGTGCTCGGACTTTCCTCTCTTGCTTTTGGCGAGAGTAATTGCCTAAAACACAGGATAATTTAATCATAACATTAAAAAAGTCAAAAAACAAGCGTTTGTTAGACAAACCCACCAAAGCAAAATGACAAGACAACAAGACACCACTTGTCTCATAATCATGCCGACCGGAGTTGTTATAAGACAAGTTAGGTGGAAGGAAATTTATAAACCAAAGGTTTTTAATAGTTCCTCCTCTTTAAAACCGGCGGACTGAGCGATCAGAATATCTATATAATCGCTCACGCCTAATCTACCTGCAATGTCCGCAATTTCTTCCTCACACGGATAAGGAAAAATAAACACACTTTTTTGAATCATTTCAAACCCAAGCAACTTGATTTTCTTTCGAAAATTAACTCTTTCTTTATGCATCTCTTCCGGAATATCAAAAACGATTAACCGCCATTTTTTATCCCACTTGCCTCTAACTTTATTCTTAAAATATTTTTTTATAGAAGTATCAAGCCATTTTCGGCCTTTATTTGTAAAAACAAAACAGTCGTTATTTTTGTTTTTTATGATTCCCCGTCGCTCAAGATTTTTAAACCCCACATATTTTTTTCTAGTTTTGTAGCCATAAATATTAAAATCACTATATCTACAACCCTTATAAGGGATCCTGCTCCAGCCGATACCTATATCTCTGACAACATGGGCAAGTTCTGTTAAAAATTTAATTACAAAATCTCCTTTCATAAAATTTGTCTCATAAAGGTTCCGATCGGTATTATTATAAGATAATTATTAGTAGTTACAAATTGATAGTTATAATGTTACAACAACAAATATTACAACGCTAACTTGTTGGTTTCCTTGTCTAAAATCTGGTTGGCTATCCGGTCAGCCTCGATGTTTTTCTCTCTGAAAATATGTTTGAAAACGACTTCCCCAAAATCAGTTTTTAAGTTCCACACCTCCAGAAAAAGACCCTGAATGTTTTTGTCTTTTACTTTGTATTCTCCATTCAACTGCCTCTCCAAGAGCTCACTGTCAACATGGATCTCAACCCTTGAGTCCTTTGCTTTCTCGCTGCCAATGAGGTGCTTTAATTTTTTCAACGCCAAAATGACCGCCTGATATTCGGCTTCATTGTTCGTAACCTCTCCCAGATATTCCCCGCCGTTCTTTTTGCCGATTATTCCCCCCTCCAATGTAAAACCTGCCGCCGCCGGCCCGGGATTGCCTCTCGCTCCCCCATCGGTATGAATTAAAAATTTATATTTCATTGTTTTGTTTAACAATTTTCCAAGGAAAATCGCATTGACTATTTACTCTAAAACCGGCTGCTCCTTTATGCCCCCCTCCGCCATATTTTTTTGCGATTTCAGAAACATCAACGCTTCCGCCAGATCTCAAAGAAACAGTGATTTTGCCTTCGGACCAACTCCAAACAATCGCCAAAGGTGGTTTTTCTTTGCACAAAAAGTTTCCCATCTGTGAAGCAAAAAAATGAGGAGCATTTACAGCATACACTTCGTGTCCCTCGAAAATAACCACTTCTTTATTAGAACTGGTGATATCTTCTATGACTTTATTTTCATACCTCTGAATCAATTTGCCTTGTTCAATATATTTACGACGCGTATTCTCGTCTTCAAGTTCTTCGGCCAATTTGCCCCATGTCTCAAAATTCTTATCAAATGTGTCCAGCATTAAGCCCATGGCAAAAGTGTCTGGCAACTCCAATTTCCACATGTCTCGGTCCCCAATATATCTTAACAACCACGGCACAGATAAATCCGGATAAAAATATTGCCAAGCGAGAACGGCGCCAGAACGATCCATCTCATAGACGTATTCATGAGCCATTTTAACCGATTCTTCGGCGCTTTTATGGTGGTCTATCACGACAATTTTTTTATTATTTTTAACCACTTCGGCCATTACCTCTTTGTGAAAAGAAAAATCAAGAATATAAATTTCTTTATTAATTAAACCGTCGGGTATTAGTTCTCCGTGGCTGACCCTAAAGTAATCGGCATTCTCGCCAAACTTCTTCCAAGCAGCCCAGGCCGCGCTAAAACCATCCGGGCATTCGCCATGATAGATTATCACAACATCTTTGGTAATTTTAAATTTTTGTTCTGTCATTTTGATTTTTGACATTTAATTTTTGATACTTTCTCCGCTCTTCCTACTGCGCTGACTTATAGTATCCCAATGCTTCAAGCCCCGGCAGTTTTTCTCCGGCCAAGAATGCCAGCATTGCTCCCCCGCCGGTGGAGACGAAGTTTCCGCCAGAGGCGGATCCGCCTTCGGCGGAAAATTTATCAAAAATTTTGAATTTTGAAACTGCAGCAATTGTATCACCACCCCCGACTATTTTGTAAGCTTTGGACTCAACGATAGCTTCGGCAATTTTCTGGGTACCCATAGCAAAAGCCGAATTTTCAAAAAGTCCCATCGGCCCGTTCCATATTACCATAGACGCACCACCGATTGCATCAGCATATCTCTTTATCGTCTTTTCTCCTATATCAAGTATCTTATTGTCAAAAACAACAAAATCCTCCGGAATTAGAAGCTGGGAACTATCCAGGTCAAGACCAGCAAGAAGCTCCTTTGAATTCTCGTCCACAACTGAACTGCCCATGTCCTGGCCTTTTTCTTTAAGCACATCGTTTGCAACTACGCCACCAAGCAATATCTTTTCGGCTTTGTCTACAAAATTCTTGATAACCGACACCTTTGTTTCCGTTTTCGCTCCACCGATAATTATTATCTTTCCTAATTTAGAAGCATAAATTGCTTTTCGAAGTTGAACCGTCTCTTCCTGCACCAATAATCCGGCAAAACTTGGCAAAAATTCGGTTATGGCTGATACGGAAGCGTGGTCGCGATGACAAACCGCAAAATTGTTATTAATGTAAATATCAAACCCCTTTGATAAGCTCAGGGCAAGCCCTTTATCATTTTCTTTTTCTCCGGATCCAGCAACTGCCGGATTGCGAATATTATCCAAGAGACCGACACCCGGGTAGTTAGCAAGGTGCCCTTCAATGTCTTCGATATTTTTGATAAATACCACTTCGCGTCCCAGAAGGATATGAAGTTGGGGAATAAGATTGGAAAAAGAACTATCATCTTCGTGAAGGTGGGTAATCATTACCACCTTAGCTCCACGCTCAACTAGCCAGTCAATCATCACCTTTTGTTTCTTAATTCTAAACGATTCCGTGATTTCAGTAGCACACCCGCCTTCGCCAAGGCTTCGGACGGGCATGTCAAAATCAACCCTTAATAAAACTTTTTTGTTTTTTAAATCGGGAATATCGAGGACAGTTTTCATAAAATTTTTGAAACAGTGGCTAAAATTTTTACAAACTCTTCTTTATTTACACTTGCACCGCCTACCAAAACACCGTCAAATTGATTATTTTGTAAAAATTCCCGGGCATTAGCAGAAGTGATGGAACCGCCATATAAATAGGTCTTAGGTTTTAGGTTATAGGTTTTAGATAAAACTTCTTTGATTATAAATATTGACTCCGCAGCACTTTCGGGGGTATCGGAACGGGCGCCGGGAGTCGTGCTTATCGCCCAGACCGGCTCATAGGCAATGATACACCGTGTGACTTCATCAGCCGAAAGACCGGCAAAAGTTGCTTCGACTTGTTTTTTTATGAAATCCTTCCAGCCGGAGGCTGGTTCGCCTTCGGCGGAAAAATCTCTTTCTCTCTCGCCTATGCAGACTATCGGTACCATTTCATTCCTTAAGACGGCCTTAAGTTTTTTATTTACCGTTTCGTTAGACTCGTTTAACTTCCATCTTCTTTCGGAGTGGCCAACAATGACATATCCCACACCGAGTTTGCACAACATCGATCCAGAGACCTCGCCGGTTAGAGCCGTTTTGTCGTCTATCGATATGTCCTGCGCGCCAAGTTCCGCCTGATGTTCCAAGTGTGATGTTTTTAAAATCTTTCCGACTTCCTCAGTAAAAACAAAGGGGGGACAAAATATCAGTCCGAATCTTTCGGCTTCCGATAAAGAACCGAGGTATTTGTCAGCCGAATCCAGAATCTCGACCGCTTCGGCCAGCGAATCGGGATGATTCTTCCAATTGGCCACAATCAGTTGTTTAGTCATGAGTTAAGTGCCTCTTTGTTTTATGGCGATATATATACCATATTACCAAAACAATCAACAAAACGGCCAAAATATAATTAAACTTTTCAAAATAAGTCAGCAATTTTTGAATATAGTCATCCGCTTTAAAACCGACATAGACATACAAAAAATTGAGAGGCATTGATCCTAAAAAAGTAAAAAGCGAAAACTTTGATAAGTTCATTCTTGATATGCCGGCTGGAATCGGAATAACACTTCGCGAAGAAGGCAAGACATAGCCCCAAAAAACGATTTTATCGCCGTATTTCAAAAACAACCTATCTAAATGCCCAAGTTCGTGTTGAGTTATCAAAAAATACTTTCCATACCTTTCTAAAAACGGCCTGCCACCCTTCATAAAAATGAAATAAAGAGCCAGATTGCCAAAAAAGTTGCCAAGAGTCACCCACACCATAACGGGCCAAAAAGAAAATTTTCCCTGGCCGACAAGTATCCCGAAAGCCGGCAAAATTATTTCCGCCGGAATAAGAAATATGGTTAACCTATCCAAGAGAGATGCCCAAAAAACACCGGCGTAGCCAAGAGATCCAAGAAATCCGACAGCTTTATCTATGGAAGAGGACAGAATTTCAAACATGGTTCAACAAGCTCACTATAAATTAGTTTCTCTTAACAATTTTGCCGCTTCGTCCGGATCAACCGTATTTACAAACACGTTCGTCCCCAGCTCCATTCCCGCCGCAATGGAAAAACGAGGCATTATCTCAATGTGCCAGTGATAAAAATCATAAAGACCGGAACTGTCCTTTTTAATCGGCGAAGTGTGGACGAAAAATGTGTAGTCGGGGTTGTTAAGCGCAACATACAACTTTTTTAAAGTCTTGTTTAAAATTTCCGCCAAGAGCATAAAATCTTCATCTTTTGTATCCCCGAAATTGGAATTTTTCTTTTTGGGGAATATCCTTACCTCATAAGGAGTGCGGCTTACGAAAGGACAAAGGGCAATAAATTTTTCATTTTCGTAAATAATTCTTTTGTTCTGGTCTGCCTCCCACTCTAAAAGCATCTCATGGATTTTCTCCCCCGTTCTCTCAAAAAATTCTTTCGCTCCTTTAATATTCTTCAAAATACCCGGCGGTATTATGGGCATGGATAAAATCTGGGAATGGTTGTGGTAAACAGTTGCCCCGGCGAAGAAACCGTGATTGTGAAATATCAATACATAGTCACCGCATTCGTCTTGAGATATGGAGTTGTACCGGTCTTTATAAACCCTAAGCACTTCCGCCGTTTCTTCGTCCGTAAATTGAGCAAAACTTTTATCATGGTCACGGGTAATAACAAGCTCATGGAATCCAAAACCGTCTGCGACTAAAAAGGGGCCGATGTTCCGAGGCGGCACGCAAAACCCGTCGGCAAGAGCCGGATACTTATTCTTTACAACTTGAGTCGTCCACTCCCTGGCAGATTCCTTTTCCCAGACAACTTTTTGACCTTTATTGTAAACAAGAATCGGATCTCTATGGTCTGACCTTTGGGGATCTTCAAAGGGACAGGTTTCTTTGTCTTGATAAAGCTGACTATGTTTAGTGGTCTCTTGGGGACTTGGTTTTTTAGCTCTTTCGGTAGAAATTAAAACCCAGTCGCCGGAAACAATATCTTGTCGGAATTCATTGAGCATCGCTTCGCTTGTGTAATACGAATTTTACAAATATCACACGAATACTGCGAATAATTCGTGGTATTCGTATACCATTCGTAGTATTCAGATTATGTTAATCGTACTTGCCAGTCATCAGATTCCATCTTATTTTAACTGTTTCCATAAGAACTTGGAAATACGCTTTTAGGCCGACATGGGACTCGGCGGCATTTTTCCAATCAACGGGAACTTCTTTTATCTTGTAGCCGAACTTCCTTGCCAAAGCAAGCACCTCGACATCAAATCCCCATCTTTCAATCGTAAGTTTGGGAAATATTTTCTCTGCCGCTTCGGCAGTGAAAAGTTTAAATCCTCTTTGGGTATCATTTATCCCGGGCACAGCCATAATTTGAATGAATAAATTGCCCATTTTACCAAAAAGACGGCGCCAGGCCGGTTCGCTTCCGGCGGCAACTTTATGGCCTGAAATAGCTATGGAACCGATAACCACTGAGTATCCTTCGCTTATATAAGGAATGAACTTCTCCAAATGGTCCATAGAAGTTGAGTTATCAGCATCAGTGAAAAGACGCAGATCGCCGCTTGCTTTGGTCATGCCTTGCTTTACAGCATAACCCTTGCCACGGTTTATTTCGTAATCAAGAAGTTGAAGTGTTGAAAGCTCGGTTTTTAACAAACGGACAATATCATTGGTCTTATCTTTTGATCCGTCGGTAACAACTAAAATTTCATGATCAATGTTTTTATCTTTCAGATAACAAAAAATGGGCCTGATAGTCTTTTCAATATTCTTCTCCTCATTGTAAGCAGGAATGATGACGGATAAAAACATATAAATTATAATAACCAACGGTCAATATCTAATACCAAATAACCAATAACCAACATCCAATAAAACAATTAAAAAATATTTTAAATAACCAAACCCGTAATTGTTTTAAACATTATATAATCGTTTATTTATTGGTTATTGGTGATTGAATATTGGTTATTTGTTAATTATTCAGTAGCTTTAATCTATCACAATTTGACCCTTTATTCAAACTCGCATAATCTTAATTGAATGACTGGAGAAATTGCTCAAATACCTCTCGATAACAAATACTACCCAAAATTACTGGCTCAAATTCCTGACCCTCCGAAAAAATTGTACTGCCGGGGAAACTTAAATCTGCTGGACAGCGAATGTTTTGCCGTAGTCGGAACAAGAAAATTAACTTCTTACGGGAAAGAAGCTGCGCAAAAAATCACCACTGGTTTGGTTCAGTCCGGATTTACAATAGTAAGCGGGCTGGCAATGGGTATTGACGCCGTGGCCCATCAGACGACCTTAAATAACGGCGGCAAAACAATTGCCGTGCTGGGAGGCGGGGTTGACGATAAAAGCATTGGCCCTCAAATAAATTTTAAGTTGGCAATAGATATTTTAAAAAATCACGGTCTAATAATATCCGAGTATCCTGAAGGATTTCATGCCAACGAAAAAACCTTCCCTCAAAGAAACAGGATAATAAGCGGGCTATCGAGAGGCATATTGGTTATTGAGGCAGACGAGAAAAGCGGAGCGTTAATAACCGCTCACTGCGCCCTTGATCAAAACCGTGATGTTTTTGCCATACCGGGAAGTATTTTTTCTTCCAAGTCATTCGGACCAAATGAACTAATTAAAAGGGGGGCGAAATCGGTCACATCGGTTCAGGATATAATCGACGAATATGGTTACAACTTGAATATTTTTGATAAAAAGCGTAATACTATATCCACAAATAATCCTGTCGAGAAAAGTATTATTGCTATACTTGAAGAGAAGGGGGAAGCCACCATGGATGAAATGATAAGAGAATCTGCGGAAGAAACTTCAAAAACAATCGCGACAATATCAACACTTGAAATGCGAGGAATAATAAAAGAAACGGGAAATGGAAAATACAGAATAGCATAAATATAATACGAATGCCACGAATAGTTATTCGCAGTATTCGTGTGATATTCGTAGAATTCGTATTACACTTTATGAATCTAGTCATCGTTGAGTCACCTACAAAAAGTCGCACAATTTCAAAATTCCTTGATAGGAGTTTTTCGATTCGCGCTTCCGTCGGCCATATTCGCGATCTTCCTAAAAGCAACAAAAAAGCCGTCGATATCAAAGGGGGGTTTATCCCCCATTACGAAATAAGCGAAGGCAAGAAAGACATCATTGATGATCTTAAAAAAACCGCCGCAAAGGCCGATGAAATTTATCTGGCTACTGACCCTGACAGAGAAGGTGAAGCAATCGCATGGCACATTGCCCAGGTATTAAACCTGGGAAACTCTAAATCCGACAGAGATTCCCGGCTTCACACGGGAACCTTTTCCAAGCAAACTCTAAACTCTAAACAATCTCAAATCTCAAATCTCAAATCTCAAAAAATTAAACGAATTGTTTTTCACGAGATTACAAAAGAAGCTATACAGGAAGCACTCAAGCATCCTCGTGAAATAGATAAAAAACTTGTAAAAGCGCAGGAGGCGCGACGAGTACTCGACCGTCTGGTTGGTTATGACTTATCCGGGTTGATTTGGAAAAAGGTGCGTTACGGACTTTCCGCGGGCCGGGTCCAGTCGCCGGCTCTTCGCATTATTGCCGAGCGCGAACGCGAAATCCAAGCTTTTAAAAGCGAGGATTATTACATTATTACCGCTGATGTTTTTGGAGGGAATAAGACAGTATTTCAAGTTACCTGCGAAGATCAGCCTAAAGACGCGAAAATCGCTGAAACCATTCTGGCTAAGAGTAAAACCGGATCATGGTTCGTCAAAAATATTGAAGAAGGAGAAGCTAAGCGTTCGCCTAGATCACCTTTCACCACATCAACCCTGCAGCAATCTGCGAGTTCGCGTTTGGGATTCTCTCCGTCCCGAACCATGGGCATAGCCCAAAAACTATATGAACAGGGCTACATCACCTATATGCGCACCGACAGTTTAAATATCGCCTCTTCCGCCCAAGGACAGATTGTAAACCTGATTGAGCAAAAATACGGCAAACAATATGCCGAGCCAAGAACATATAAGACTAAGAGCAAAAGCGCTCAAGAAGCCCACGAAGCAATCCGGCCGACAAATTCAGCTAGAGAAATCGCCGGCCACACCGAGGAACAAAAAAAGCTTTATCGCCTAATCAGGGAAAGAACAATCGCCTCTCAAATGGCCGATGCTAAAATTTTGCGAGCCAAGATAACAGCAAACACCAGAGAAGGGGGTATCCCCGATTTTGCCACAACCGGTTCAAGGGTTCTTTTTGACGGCTGGCTGGCTTGCGATACCAGAGCCAGAGGTGAAGATATAGAATTGCCGAAAGTCGTTAAAGACGAGCCGCTCACCTTGAAAGACATAATCAGTGAAGAAAAACATACCGAGCCGCCGCCCCGTTATACCGAGGCTGGCCTTGTTAAAGAGTTGGAAAAGCGCGGAATCGGAAGACCGTCTACTTATGCTTCTATTATTAAAACTTTGTACGATAGAAAATATGTAGAAAAAGAAGGTCGGGCGCTTAAACCGACAGACACAGGAGAAGTTGTCAGTTCTTTCCTTGAAAAAAATTTTATGGCCTATATCAATGACACTTTTACAGCTGAAATGGAAGACGAACTTGACGATATAGCAACCGGCAAAAGAGACTATGTTAAAACCCTCCAGGATTTTTACGTGCCTTTTCATAAAGATGTTAAAGCCAAAGAAAAAATAGACAAGCTGACCAACCTCGGTGCAGCGCCAACAAAATGGAAATGCCCGGAATGCGGCAATGCCATGATAATTAAACTTGGCAAGAGCGGGAAATTCATGAGTTGCGAACGATATCCGGAATGCAAAGGATCTCGTCGTATTGACGGTTCGGTGGTAGAGCCAAACAAACCTATCGGGACCGATCCGAAAACCGGCCTGCCAATCTTTGTTATGGAAGGAAAATTCGGACCTTATGTTCAAATCGGAGAAACCCATTCGACAAGCTCAGGGCAAGATATTAAAGAAAAGGTAAAGCCAAAAAGAGCAAGCGTCCCCAAAGGCAAAGACCCGGCAACGGTCAGTCAAGAAGAAGCTCTTAAATATTTAAGCCTGCCCCGCATACTCGGCACTCACCCGGAAACCGGAAAAGAAATCGTTGCCAATATCGGCCGTTTTGGGCCTTATATTATGCACGACGGTGACTTTCGATCGCTTAAAAAAGATTCCGGAGATAATGTTTACACGATTGAACTATCCCGTGCCCTTGAAATATTGAAAGAAGAGAAAAAGATCGGGCGCCGAAGAAAAATTGAAGACAAGAGCGAAAAACATTGAAAATTACTCCCAAAAGAGTAATTTTCTTTTATACATGGAAGGTCTATTATCAAAAATCTTAGAGAGTCCCGGGGGCGCTAAAAATCCTGCTTTGTTAGAGAAGGCTTTTCAATTTGCCGAAAAAGCTCATGCCGGACAAAAACGGCTATCCGGAGAAGAATACATCGTCCATCCTCTGAATGTGGCTAATTTTCTGGCCGAACTCGGGCTTGATCCCTCAACCATAGCGGCTGGCTTCCTCCACGATGTTTTGGAAGATACGAAAATTACGCTTGAAGAACTTAGAAAAGAATTTGGCGAAGATATCACTTTTTTGGTTGAAGGCATGACAAAATTAAGGAAAATATCCGATGCGGCCAACAAAGAAGAAAGCGTTCACAGGGGCCACTTCAACTCGCTTAAAAAAATGTTCTTCGCTACCGCCGAAGACATCAGGGTAATCCTAATCAAGCTGGCTGATAAATATCACAACATGGAAACCCTCAAATTTATGTCCAAACCCGACCAGAAAAGAATTGCAACAGAGACGCTGGAGATATACGCTCCCGTAGCCGCTCGGCTTGGAATGGGACGACTAAAAGGCCAGCTTGAAGATTTGGCTTTTCCGTATGTATATCCAAAAGAATATTCCTGGCTTTTAAAAAAAGTAAAAGAAAAATATACAGACAGAATTGATTATATTGAGAGGACAAAACCTCTCATCAGAAGATATCTCAAAGACGCTGGAGTTCCAGTCATTGATCTACATTCAAGAGCAAAACATTATTACAGCTTATATCAAAAGCTCGAGAGAAAAGAAATGGACTTGGACAAAATACACGACCTGGTCGCAATGAGAATAATCGTTCCCGACATAAAGTCATGCTATGAAGCGTTGGGCGTAATACATAAACACTACAAACCCTTGCCCGGCTTGATAAAGGACTACATAGCGCTTCCCAAGCCAAACGGATACCAGTCACTCCACACTACAATATTTTGCGAAAAAGGACGGCTCGTCGAAATACAAATACGCACAGAAAGTATGCACGACTACGCCGAAAACGGTATCGCCGCCCACTGGGCCTATGGCGAGAGCGGGAAAAAAGCTCCGGTATCGGCTAATGCCAGAGAAATCGAATGGGTTTCGCAACTGAAAAGATTTCTGGAAGAACAAAAAACCGAGGACGGGCTGTCGAACCTCAAAATCGATTTCTTCAAAAACCGAATATTTGTTTTTTCCCCAAAAGGCGATGTAAAAGATTTGCCTGAAGGCGCGACTCCGATTGATTTTGCTTATGCGATCCACACCGACCTCGGCCATGCTACCAAGGGAGCAAAAATTAACGGCAAGATCGTTTCTCTGGACTATGAGCTGAGGAATGGCGATGTGGTTGAGATAATAAAGGGAAAAGAAAAAAAACCGTCATTTGACTGGCTGAAAATAGTTAAAACAGCAATGGCTAAAAAATCTATTTTATCTTGGTTTAGAGAAACTGGGGACGTTAGAGTAGAAAAAATTGAAGACAAACCAACCAAGCGTAAAACACAAACCGGAAAACGAAAAGCAAATGTGGCCATGATAAAAACCGGCGAACTCTTGATAGCCGGCCAGCGGGGACTTCTCTATAAAATAGCCAGATGCTGCAACCCGACCCCGAACCAAACAATAAAGGGATACATGACGCTCACCAAAGGAATAAGCATCCACAATCACAACTGTTCAAACATAAAAAACGCTTCCGAAGCTAGACTGGTAAGCGTTTTGTGGGAATCAAAAAAATAGGAAATCTAGTCGATGATCGACTTGGCGATCTCGTTGAGGTCTTGGAGAGTAGTGAATCGGATGACTATCTTGCCGCCTTTTTCAGCCGCGTGAATAAGTACCGGAGCCTTAAGCGTTTCGCTCAAGTTCTTTTCAAGTTCCAAGAATTTATTATCAATTTTCGACTTCCTGGTATTGCTCTTGCGAGAAGAAGCAATGCTTTCAACCTCCTTTGATGAAACGCCGCCGGCCAATATCTGCTTGTACATCTCTCTCTGCTTTCCTTCATCACTGAAAGCAAGAAGCGCCCGCGCATGAGCACGACTTAATTTACCGGAGCGCAACGATTCTTTTATGTCTTTCGGCAAGCCAAGCAAACGAATTGCATTAGCGACGACCTCTCTTGATTTAGAAACTTTTTCGGCAATTTCTTTTTGGGTTAAATTAAATTCTTTAGAGAATCTGTCATACGCTTCCGCTTCTTCAACGGGGTTCAGATCCTTTCGCTGGATATTCTCTATAAGCGCAACTTCGAGATTAGCTTTGGGCTCTTCAAGATCGTCCCTGATAATAACCGGGACATGAGGCAAACCAGCGGCTTTGGCCGCCCTTAACCTTCTTTCTCCGGCGATTAACTGGTAGTAAACATTTAAACCCTGCCTGTTTTCTTCTTCAACTTTTGAAACTAAAAGGGGCTGTAAAACTCCGTATTTTCTTATTGATTTAGACAGTTCTTTCAGCCCGTCATCATCAAAATCGTGCCTCGGCTGTTCGGGATTTGGCCTTATCTTGTTTACTTCAACATAAAAAACGCTGTCCTTTTTTACTTCAGGAATTATGTGTTTAGCGTCGGGAATCAACGAGTTTAAACCTTTACCTAATCCAAATAACTTTTTCATAAATGTAATACGAATTCTACGAATATCACACGAATACTGCGAATAATTCGTGGTATTCGCATATTATTCGTTATATTCGTATTATGTTGATTAACTTGTTAACCTTATGACTTCCTCCGCCAATTGCCTATACGCTCTTGCCGCACGGGAACCAGGGTCAAACTGCAAAATTGTTTTACCGAAACTTGGTGCTTCGGCCAATGACACCAACCGAGGAATAACAGCATTGAAAACTCGGCCGGGGAAATTTTTGTGGATCTCATTCATCACTTGGTGCGATAACTGGTTCCTCTTATCATACATTGTAAGCAATACCCCAAGCACTTGCAAATCAGGGTTAAGCCCTTGCCGGACAAGGTTGATTGTATTAAGCAGCTGGCTTAATCCTTCTAGTGCGAAGTATTCGCACTGAACCGGAATTACCACATTCTCTGAAGCAGCCAAAGCATTAACGGTCAAAAGCCCTAGCGAAGGCGGACAATCAATCAGTATGTAGTCATAATTTGTACGAATTGAGTTTAGAACTTTCTTGAGACGGGTTTCTCTTTCATCCATCGTAACCAGTTCTACGGTAGCACCGGCCAAGCTTTGAGCGGCGGGAAGAATGTCAAAGCCAAAGATTGATGTCTTTCTTATTATCGTCTCTGGATTTTGGTCAACGACAAGAGAATGATAAACATTGGGGTGATCTTGTTTTAGACTTACTCCAATACCAATCGTAGCATTTGCTTGAGAGTCTAAATCAACCAATAAAACATATCTGCCCATAGCCGCAAGGTAGGCGGCTAAATTAGTGGCAGTAGTGGTCTTGCCAACTCCCCCTTTTTGATTGCAAACACTTATTACTCTAGCCATATATAGTTTAATTCTATAACTCTGATATAATTTTGCAATTGAAAATTATCGAATAAAATGGTAAAATTTATACAAGTTGCTCGAGTGGCGGAATTGGCATACGCGCGTGACTCAAAATCGCGTGTCCTTACGGACTTGTGGGTTCAACTCCCACCTCGAGCACCAGTAAGGAAATTGTAGGAGCTTTACAAATAGTAAAATTGGCATATACTATGCTCCAGATCTCAAGTAAAGTAAAAGGGCTCAGACATGGACAAGAACAGAATGGCAGTATTGGTGGAAAAAGCCCTAGATGGCCGGATATCAAAGAAAGGGGCAGCTGACTTATTAAAAGCTCTCTGGCACAAATTCTGGAACGGCGGCCTTGAAAATCATAAAGAGAAGGTGGTTTTATATGCTTATACGGTCTTCGACTTTCGGCATAACAGCTTGCGAGAAAAAAGAAACGAATGTATAAAAAGAGAGCTGGAAAGACAAAGAGTACGAACTGCTATAATTTAAAAAACAGTCCCAGTGCCCATTACGGGCATTTTTGTTTACACTAATATTCCGATATGGTAAGGTGATTCTCAGATTATCATTTACAAATAAGCCGAGGCATAATGAGAAAGCTGCAATGGCTCATAGCGATTATAAGTATTCTGACTGGAATTTTTCTGTTCTCGTTCCCACTTAACGGCACCGATAAAGAACTCCGTCCAATTGTACTTCCTGACGACTATGACCAACTCAAAGTTGCGGCCAGAGGCACCGTTTCATGCACCCAAAACGAATCTTTCTCAGCGGGAATGGCAGACCTTTTGGTATATCCCGACCCCAAAAGTCCTAAACACTATATCATCATCACATCTAATACCGGTTTAACGGACGGCGACCTTGGTAAAAGCGACGAAGAACTGAGGGACAAGATGGCGCTTTTATCCCCCTATGCCCTCTTCCACCTGCAAGTTCTAGACAATAAGCAGGTCAAGATAAGCTCCTTCATGAGAGAAGGAGATATGTGGCTAGAAGCCCTCAAGCTCTGGCAAACAAGATTTGACATGAACTGGGAACTTGTGGACACACAAACCAGAAATGCAGGCCAAAATGATAATGTCGGAGATAAAATGCTGGAAGACATTTATAAAATGAGTTGTAAGCTGTCGGTAGGAACCATTCACTGACGATAACGCTCCCTACTGCAAACCCCGGCATTAGCCGGGGTTTTTATTCTACAGTAACACTTTTAGCTAAATTTCGTGGTTTATCGACATCATATCCCCGCATCACACCTACATAGTAAGCAAAAAGGTGAAGCGGGCTAGCCGAAAGAATCGGAGTTAGCATTTCCAGCATCTTCGGAATATATACGACATCGTCGGCAATTTTTGATATTTCTTTGTTGCCTTCAGTGGCAATAGCAATAACCTTTCCGTTTCTGGCTTTTATTTCTTGGATATTGCTAACTACCTTTTCATAAACACTGTCAGAGGGAGCAATAATCATGCTCGGAAAATTTTTATCTATCATTGCTATCGGCCCATGCTTCATCTCCCCCGCTCCGTAACCTTCAGCGTGAATATAGGAAACCTCTTTTAATTTTAGAGCACCCTCAAGGGCGACGGGATAGTTATATTTTCTTCCAAGATAAAAAAAGTGGCCGTGTTTATGATATTTTCTTGCAATTTTTTTGATATTCGGCGCTTCCTTCAAGACCCTTCTCATTTTTTCTGGCAAAGTTGAGAGTTCAGAAGCAATGCGTTTTCCCATTACCAAAGACATGCCCCTTTGACGGCCCACGAAAAGGGTTAAAAGAGATAACACGGCTAGCTGTGAAACAAACGCCTTTGTAGAAGCAACGCTTACTTCCGGCCCGGCGTGATTATATACTCCAGCATTGGTCTCACGAGCAATGGAAGATCCGACCACATTAACTAAGCCCAAATTAAGAACCCCTTTTCTTTTTGCTTCCTTTAACGCCTCGAGGGTATCAGCGGTCTCTCCCGATTGGCTTATGGATAAAAGAGCGGTTCTGGCGTCAAATAGTTGTTTTTTATATCTGAGTTCCGAAGCGTATTCAACCTCAACCGGCATCCCGCCGTATTCTTCAAGCATATACTCTCCAGTAAGGCCAGCTAGATATGCCGTACCGCAGGCAGAAATTATCAAACGGTTCAGCCGTTTCATTTTATCCTCCACCGATTCAAGCCCCCCAAGTTTAGCAAGGCCGTCCTTTACGATAAGCCGACCTCTAATAGCGTTCTCTACCGCTTCCGGCTCCTCATAAATTTCTTTGAGCATAAAATGGGGGAAATTATTCTTCCTTGCTTCATCTTTCGCGGAGAGAAACCCATGCACAGCCAGGTCTACGGGCGACTGTTCTATTAACTCCTGGCTGCGGAATACTTTTTTCCTATCAAGCGTCGCAACTCTAAAATCCGACGGAGTGATAACGGCAAATTCTCCGTCATGAAGATAAACAACTCTTCTGGCGTAAGGCAGAATAGCTGAAACATCAGAAGCGACAAACTTACTATTTTCAGCAAAGCCGACAAGAAGCGGGCTTGATTTTTTGGCCACTATCATCGTATCCGGGGCATCGGCGCTGATAATAACAAGGGCATAGGCACCAACTACGGACTCAAGAGTCAGTCGGACCGACTCCTCAAAACTGTACTTTTTTGAGAACTCTTCTATGAGATGAGCCATAACCTCAGTATCGGTATCCGATTTAAAAATATGGCCTCTTTTTTCAAGTTTGCTTTTTAGTTCTTTGTGGTTTTCTATTATCCCATTGTGAACTAAATGAATCCTTCCTGTGCAATCGCAATGGGGATGGGCATTTTTATTGGTTGGTTTGCCGTGTGTGGCCCAGCGAGTATGGCCCATGGCAACTGATGATTTAATGCTCCGGGAGATAACCTTTTCAAGCTCAAAAACCCTGCCAGATTGTTTTCTCGAGTAGATTTTAGAATTTATCACCGCGGCAAGACCAGACGAATCGTAACCGCGATATTCAAGACGCTTTAAACCGTCGATAATAATATCGGCCACATTTAACTTATCCTCAGAAACAAAGCCAAAAATACCACACATGCCACAAGTATTAAGTATTGAGAGTTAAGTATCAAGGCCATTAAATCAAAAAGCCATTAAGCGGTTTTAGTCCACAACATTTAATACTGTATACTTAACACTAAGAAGTTGGAGCTTCGGCGGGAAGCTGTTCTACAGAAGGCGCCGCTGGTTTAGTTTCGGATGCTTGTTCCTTCTTTTTTGGTTTCCAGCTTTGCATTTTGGGCTTATTCCAATATTTATAATCTACAAGGAGATTATTAACCGTCGGCGACACTTGAGCGCCTTTTGATGCCCAATATTCAATCCGTTCCATTTTAACATTGAGCTCTTTTTTATGAGGATCGTAGTTACCCAAAAGCTCCAAAAATTCTCCCTTTGTTTTTTTGGTGTGCTCTAAAACAACTACCCTGAAATAGGCCTGACCTCGCTTCCCTGTTCGTTGTAATCTAACCTTAAGCATGGGCTATATACTATCAATCTCTCTCAATTTTAGCAAGTTTTAGAATTTGGAATTTGTTATTTGTGATTTGGAATTTCAAAAGAAAGGTTACCATCCTTTCTTTTGAAGCGCGTCTTCCGCCGCCATTTGTTGCGCCTCCTGCTTAGACGGTCCTTGGCCGACTCCAGCCAGTTCTTTTTCTAAAAATACGCCGACCTTGAAATTCCTTGCATGATCCGGCCCCCACTCTTCAAGCACTTCATAGGTAGGAGTGATGCTGACCTTATCTTGCGCCATTTCCTGAAACGAGCTCTTGGCGTCTCGGTATAGATGCTTTTCTATTATCATCGGCAGTTCTTTAAGAATAAACCTCTTGATGAATTTTTCGCACGGTTCATATCCTTGATCCAAATATATAGCCCCTATTAGCGCTTCGATAGCATTGGCCAAAATATATTGCCTTGCCCGGCCGGTATCTTTTGCCTCTCCGCGCGAAAGAAGAATATATTCATTCAAATCAAACTCTCCGGTAATTTTTGACAAGATGACCGCATTAACCAGCGCCGCCCGCCAATTGGTCATTTCTCCCTCTGGGTTAGGATAATTTTTGTAAAGATATTCCGTAACCACCAATTCTAAAACCGCGTCGCCTAAAAACTCTAGGCGCTCATTGTGGTCCAGTCGCCAGCTCGGATTTTCATTAATATATGAACGATGAGTTAAGGCCGTGAGTAGCAGGTCTTTGTTTTTGAATTGAAATCCTATTTTTGACTCTAACTCAGAAGTTTTTTCTAACATTTATATTCAGAGCGAGAGGACAATCAATTAGAGACAAGATAGCGAAGCTTGAGCCCAAGACGAATGTTCGGAGGCCGGGTAGCCGAGAGAGAGCGCAAAGCCCAGCAGGGTTTTGACGCGGTGAGTTGTGGCTTAAGCAAGCGACTGTCTATAATTGGTTGTCTTCGAGCTGCTTTTCTTCTTGTTCGTTTGTTTCTTGTTCTCTGTCTTTCTTCTCTTTCGCCGGCGGCGCATCATCTTTCCCAGGTTCGCCTATTTCTCGATAGATTGTGCCCAATACTCCGTTAACAAATTTCCCGGACGACTCTCCGCCGAACGATTTTGCCAGTTCAATTGCCTCATTGATGGCAACTTTGGGAGGCACCTCTTCCCTGTTGCCGAAAAGCAGTTCATAAAGCCCGAGACGAAGAACATTGCGATCAATAACAGCTATCTGTTCAAGCGGCCACTGGGGTGCAGCCTTTTCAATAATTTTATCCAGCTCTTTAATATGTTCAATAACTCCGTTGATAAGATTACGGATAAACGACGGATCTTCCACTCCGGCTGCAAACTCTTTGATATTTCTTTCTACCACCTCAGACAGCATCTCTTCTTTTCTGCCTCGAAAATCCCACTCATAAAGGGACTGCATAGCAACACTTCTAGAAAGATGTCTACTGGCCATCTTTTAAATTTCTAATATCTAATTCCTAATTACCAATAAAATGTCCGATGGATTTAATGTCTAATTGGAAATTTAGAATTTAATATTTTATTAGTAATTAGGTATTAGTAATTAGACATTCTATTTCCCCGCCTTCTTCTCCTTCTTCTTCAACTCTTTCGCCAAAACATTTATAACTTCCCTGCCCTTATAATAGCCGCAATTTTTACAAACAATGTGCGGCAAAATCTCACGATTACAGTGAGAACATTTAACTAATTTCTTCGGCTTCAGAGCAAGGTGGCTTCGCCTTCGAAGCTGTTTGCCCTTTGCCATATGATGTCTTGGTACTGCCATGGTTTACAAACATTAACACGGAAAACTAGTTTTTGCAAATAAATATCCGAGCGTTAAATGTTGTCCACAATTGTCGTAAACTTTTTTAGAGTGTTAGAATGAGGTTATGAACCCCCACACTCATACAAGCGAAAGCTCCAAACAAGAAAATCGCTCGATGAGTGTGGGGGTGAAATTCATTCACCTTCACACTCACTCCCATTACTCTCTCCTTGACGGACTCTCTAAGGTGAGTGGCATGGTCAAACTGGCAAAGAAACATGGGATGACCGCTATCGGACTGACTGACCATGGGGCAATGTACGGAGCTATCGACTTTTACACAGCCTGCGTAAAAAACGGCATCAAGCCCATCATCGGCATAGAAGTATATGTGGCCAACCGCTCCCGTCTTCAAAAAGAATCTCATGTCGATAACAAACGCTATCATCTAACGCTTCTCGCCAAAAACAATACCGGCTATCAAAATTTAATAAAGCTCACAACCTCCGCCCACTTGGAGGGCTATTATTATAAACCCCGCGTCGACAAGGACCTGCTTCGCTCCCACGCCGAGGGACTTATCGCCCTCTCCGGCTGTCCAGCCGGCGAACTTGGCCGGGCTATCCAATCAGGAAACAAAGATAAGGCCGAAGCGGTTATCAGAGAATACCAAGAAATCTTCGGTCTGGAGAATTATTACTTAGAAATAATGCACCATCCGGATGTTGAATTTTTCCAAGAATGGAGAGAAGCCCTCATTGAGTTCTCAAGAAAACTCAATATCCCGTTAGTCGCCACCCAGGACTCTCACTACCTTCACCCAGACGATGCGTTCGCCCACAAAACTTTGGTTGCCATTTCAACAAACACTGACATTGGGGACACCGCCATCTTTTCCGGCAACGGACAGTATCACTTTATCTCCACCGAGGAAGCCCTTGAGTGGTTTAAAGATATTCCGGAAGCGGTTGAAAACACCGAAAAAGTCGCCGAAAGATGCAATGTTAATTTAACTTTGGGCAAATTTATTTTCCCAGACTTTGTTCTTGAACCAGGCAAAACAGCCGATCAAATGCTCAATGAACTTACTTTCAAGGGCGCGCAAGAACGAGGATTAGACAACAGCCCAGAGGCTGAAGAAAGACGCCGTTACGAACTTGAAATCATTAAAAATAAAAATTACTCCCCCTATTTCCTTGTTGTTGCCGACCTACTTCGATTTGCCCGAGAATCCAAAATTTACACAACCGTCCGCGGTTCAGTCGCCGGCTCTTTGGTGGCATATCTGGCCGGTATCACCAATGTTAATCCCCTGGAATTCCAGCTCCCGTTTGAGCGGTTTTTAAACCCCTTCCGGCCCTCGGCTCCGGATATTGACATGGACTTTGCCGACAACCGGCGGGGAGAAGTCATAGAATACGCCAAACAGAAATACGGAGCTGACAAGGTAGCTCAAATTGGAACATTCGGCACCATGCTGGCCCGGGGAGCAGTCCGCGACGTAGCAAGAGCACTGGGGAAGCCGTATGATGTCGGCGATCGTATTGCCAAACTCATACCAATGGGATCCCAAGGATTCCCGATGACGATAGATCGCGCCATGAAACTGGAGCCGGGGTTAAATAATCTTTACAAACAGGATCTTGAAGCTCGTCAAATCCTTGATGTTGCAAAAAAACTTGAAGGCACAGTCCGACATGTGTCGGTTCACGCCGCCGGCGTAGTTATCGCCCCCAGACCCTTAACTGAATATGTACCAATACAATTTGACCCCAAGGAGGACGGCAATCTAATCACTCAATATGACATGTACACAGTCGGCGAAGACGGCGTGGGCCTTACCAAGCTTGATTTTCTGGGAATCCGCAACCTGGCAATCTTAGGAAACGCGGTTCATTTGGTTAAAAAACACAGGGACATCGACATTGACATTGAAAAGATACCCTTTGACGATAAGAAAACATTTGAAATGCTGGCCAGAGGAGAAACCGAGGGACTTTTTCAATTAAACGGTTCAGGTATGACCAAATATCTGGTCGAATTAAAACCGACCTCAATTCATGATATCAATCTCATGGTTGCTTTATACCGTCCGGGGCCGATAAATAACATCGCAGAATATATTGCCAGAAAACAAGGCCGAAGCCCAATCAGATATTTCCACCCAAAAGCCAAACAATGGCTTGAAAAATCATACGGAGTATTGGTCTATCAGGACGATCTCTTGTTTACCGCCTTGGAATTGGCCGGTTATAACTGGGAATCGGTTGATAAATTTCGCAAAGCGGTTGGTAAAAAAATACCTGCCGAAATGGCCAAACAGCACGAAATTTTTGTCCAGGGCTGCCAAACTCACAGCGGAATGACACAGGTGCAAGCAGAACAGATATGGAATTTATTTGAACCTTTCCAGGGATATGGCTTCAACAAGGCCCACGCCGCCTGTTACGGCCGCGTCGCTTACCAAACCGCATACATGAAGGCAAACTTCCCGGCCGAATACATGTGTGCCGTGCTCACGGCCGAAGCCGGCGATACGGAAAAAATAGCCGGGGTAATATCCGAGTGTCAACGAATGGGAATACCCGTACTGCCGCCGGACATTAACAGTTCGTTCAAAGATTTTACGGTAATAAAAAACCGACCATTAGCCATTAGCTATCAGCCATTAGCCGATAAAATTAGATTTGGGCTTTTAACAATTAAAAACCTCGGCGAGGGTGTTGCCGACGCTGTTATTGCCGAACGAGAAGCCAGCGGACCGTATAAAGACACGGAGGATTTCGTAATTAGGATCAGAAATAAAGATTTAAATAAAAAGTCATTTGAATCATTGGTAAAATGCGGAGCCTTCGACACATTTGGCGAACGCAGCACATTATTATTTAATATGGAGAATCTTCTAACTTATGCCCGGGACAGGCAAAAAAATAACAATCTCGGCCAAACAAGCTTATTCGGCGGATCACTTGAAGTCGCTCTTCCTCCGCTTCGCCTTGTTGAAACAACGCCCGCTTCCAACTCTGAAAAACTTATGTGGGAAAAGGAACTCCTTGGACTGTTTGTTTCTAGCCATCCGCTTAATGAATATCAGACGGCTTTAAAGTTTGAGAGAGTCTTACCAATTAAAAATGTATCGTCGGCAACAGCAGGACAAATTAAAATAGGCGGAATGATTACCAAAACCCAGAGAATTACGACTAAGACCGGCAGACCGATGATCTTTTCATGGCTTGAAGACCTTACATCAAAGATAGAGGTGGTAGTGTTTCCAAATGTTTTTGAAAAGAACCCCGACATCTGGAAAGAAAACAGCATTGTCGTTGCCACCGGAAAAATAAACGACCGCGACGGAACTCTCAAATTACTTTGCGACGAGGTTAAGGCTATCGCGGCAACTGTCTAAAGAGGAACCTGCTTCTCTTTTTTGCTAATCACTTTTCTGATATTCTGATAAATAACATGACGGCAGACGAAAAAACCCTAAAAGACCATCGGGACATAGGCCAAGCATTGGATCTTTTTAGTTTCCACGAAATCGCTCCAGGAGCGCCGTTTTGGCATGCTAAAGGAATGACTATTTTTAAGGAGCTGGAAAAACTTGCCAGAGAAATAAACGAACAGGAACATTATCTTGAGATTTCGACTCCGATTCTGGTCAAAAAAGAAGTCTTTGTAAAATCAGGCCATTGGGATCATTACCGCGATAACATGTTTTACTTTGCTAATCCACGGGACGAAAACGAAATGCTGGTTGTGAAACCCATGAACTGTCCCGAATCAACCTACATCTACAATTCTCGAACAAGAAGCTACCGCGATTTGCCGTTGCGGTTAGCCGAGATTGGGCGCTTAAACCGAAACGAGCTTTCTGGCACCTTAGGCGGCTTATTCAGGGTCAGACAAATCACCATGGATGACGCCCATATCTATCTTCGACCCGACCAAGTTGAAGAAGAAATCGTTAAAATAATCGCTACAATCAAGAAATTTTACGATATGTTCGGTTTTAAAACTACCTATGTCTTGGCCACCAGTCCAAAAGATGCCCTGGGAAGCAAAGAAGAGTGGAATATGGCAGAAAAAGCGCTTAAAAACGCTCTAGAGATCGCCGATGTTAAATATACAATTGCAAAAGGCGAGGGGGCTTTTTACGGACCCAAAATAGAAGCACACTTGAGAGATTCTCAGGATCGTGATTGGCAAATGGGCACAGCTCAATTGGACTTGGTGATGCTCCCCAAACAGTTTGATGTTTTTTACACCGACGAAAATGGCCAACAGAAAATGCCATGGGTTATCCATAGATCTATTTTCGGTTCGTTCGAAAGATTTATCGGGGTCTTGCTTGAACATACCGCCGGAGCTTTTCCTGTTTGGCTCTCTCCCGTTCAAGTGGTAATATTACCTATCACAGAAAAACAGAACGAGTGGGCAAAAAGCATCTGCCAAGAATTAAAGGGGGCCGGCATACGCTCGGAAATAAATCTGGAAAATGAAACCCTCGGCAAAAAAATACGCGAAGCCGAAACACAAAAAATTCCCTACCTTCTTGTCGTGGGAGACAAAGAGGTCCAAGCCGGAACTGTTGCAGTCAGACAAAGGGGTAAGGGTGATACTGGCCAGATAAAAGTTGAAGAATTTATAGAAAAAATTAAAAAAGAAATAAACGATAAAAGCTAGAAAACCCCGAAAGGGGTTTTTAGATATTTTTTCCAGAATTTGCAAAATAGCAAAATTTAAAGGCCCATAAGGGCCCTAAAGTATTCTGCTCCAGCCGTATATCACTCCGACAGTCTTTAGAAAGTTGCCGATAGATAAAGCGATAAAACCCATTTTCCATCTAGCAGTTCCGCACAATACATCAGGCAAAACGCGAAAACCCGGAATCGGCATCAGGCCGAATATAAATACCGTAATCACTCCCCCGCTTTTCAATAAGACAACAAGCCATTTTAAGATCCCGTTTATGTTACGAAATAACCATCTCTTAGAAACTGGCTCTTCATAGTACTCTTTGTTGTCCGTAAATTTTAGATATTTTCTGGTAAGACGTATTTCGAGACCTTCTACAAAATTATCCACGCCCTCCTCGCCTCTCAACTTTTTAATAAACTCTTTATTTTTGAGCCATTTGTCAAAAAGTAGTCCTCTAAAACCCGACCAGCCGTTATAGCCCCCCAACATTTCTAAAAATCCGATGGAACCGACGATTAATACTATCACCGGCTTAGTGAATAATTTGTTTCTTATCAAAAACGGGGCAATAATATAATCGGGATTAAAATAAGATAGGAGGTAAACACAAGCAAGAAGAAAAACAGGCCAAAGTTCCAAAAATTTGGACTTTTTGCTGCTCACATGCTGTACCTATTTTCTTGTTAAGAAACTTAGTTTATTCTACCTAACATGGCAGCTAAAATCAATCCGCCAGCTGGCGGACAAAAACTAATCGTCATTGTAGGCCCGACGGCTTCAGGAAAGTCGGATTTGGGCATCAAAATTGCTAAAAAAATTTCCGCCAGAGGCGGACCAGCCTCTGGCTGGAACGGTGCGGAAATAATTTCCGCGGATAGCCGACAAGTTTATCGTGGAATGGACGTCGGAACAGGAAAAGTTTTGCGAGACAAAACTTTTCCTGTTCCGAGTTCAAAAGTTAAAAGTGAAAAGTTAAAAGTTTTAAGAAATTATTTTTATTCTTCGGGGATTCGACATCATTTGATAGATGTTGCTTCACCGAAAAAACAATTTACGGCTGATGACTTTAAAAGATTAGGGCAAAAAGCAATAAAAGAAATACTCGAGAAAAATAAAATCCCCATCATTGTCGGAGGTACCGGATTTTACATTGATATCTTGCTTGGCCGAATGTCGGTTGCCGAAGTCCCGCCAAATCCCAAATTGCGTAAATGCTTCGAGAGACTCAATACGGAGCATCTTTTCAAAATGCTTCGAAAACTAGACCTCCAACGAGCTAAAACAATAGGACCCAAAAACAAGCGCCGACTTATCCGAGCATTGGAGATAATTCTAATAACCGGCAGACCGATACCAAAACCAGTATTAAGTATAAAGTATAAAGTATTATGGTTAGGGTTAAATCCTAAAAACTTGAAAGAGAGAATTAAGGTTCGCCTAGACGAGCGACTAAAACAAGGGATGATTGAAGAAGTTATAAATTTGCGCAAGCAAGGGGTAAGCTGGAAACGGCTTGATGGTTTCGGACTGGAATACCGCTATATCTCAAAGTACCTTCGAGAATTTTCAATTTCCAATTTTCAATTTTCAAAAAAAGATTACTACAATAATTTCAAGAAATCATTCTATTACGGTAAACTCTTAAGAGATATAATCAAATACTCAAAGCGCCAGATGACCTGGTTCAAGAGAAATGAGGAAACATGTTGGATTAAAAATTATTTGGAAGCAGAGAAATTGACGAAAAATTTTGTCTCATAGCTCTTCCGTACGGAATAGTTGTGAGACACTCGTATCTATGCTCTTAACCTTTCTCTAAATATCCCCTCGATTATTTGGGGATTTGCTTTACCCTTTGTTTCCCGCATGGCCATGCCGACAAGAAATTTTAGCGACGCTTCTTTCCCTTTTTTATAATCTTCCACGGCTTTAGGATTATCAGCAACAACCTTGTCCACCGCCATCTCAAGATCGCCGATGCTTGATAACTGTGCAAGATCTTTTTCTTCTATTATTTTCCCCGGAGAAGCTCCGGTCGCAAACATTTCTTTCAGCACTGTCTGGGCGCCGCTTGAAGAAACCTCGCCATGGAATATTCTGACGACAAGATCGGCCAGCATTTCCGGTAACACTTTTGTATCTGCCAGTTCAGCATAAACCTCTTCGGCCATTCGTTTTAATTCGGTGATAAGATAGTTAGCTGCTAATTTAAAAAGTTGTTTGTGATGCTCCTCCAGTTTGCCCGCCCCGTAGTGTGATTTCGATTTTTCTTTGCCGGAGGAGGCATTCGAAATCTCTACTTCGGGGTCAAAAGATAACAATTCCGAAGCCACATGTTCAAAATAATCTCCGAGCAGTTTGTCTGTGGTAAAAAGCTTAGTGTCCTTTTCTGGCAAACCGTATTGCTTGGCAAATCTTTCTCTTCTTTGTTGCGGTAACTCTGGAAGTCGGGACTTGATGTCTTCAATGTCGACGTCTTCAAAATGAAGCGGCGGCAAGTCCGGTTCCGGGAAATATCTGTAATCCTGCGCCTCTTCCTTTGTTCTCATTAAATACGTCTCCCCTTTTTTCTCATCCCAACCCCGTGTCTCTTGCTTTACCTTCTCCCCTGCCTCAAGAAGTTCGGTTTGTCTTTTTATCTCATAATTAACAGCATCGGCGGCAAACTTAATAGAGTTAATGTTTTTAACCTCAACTTTTGTCCCTAATTTGTTTGGTAATTGTCCGCCAACTGGCGGATTGGAAATTGGTAATTCCGGTCGAAGTGATATATTCACTTCTACGCGCATCTGTCCTTTTTCCATGTCGGCGTCGGAAACATTTAAGTATCTCCAAATAAGCTGCAACTCCTCCGCAAATTTTTTGACCTCCTGTCCGCTTTCAAGATCTGGTTCTGTCACCAACTCCATAAGTGGCACCCCGGCACGATTAAAATCAACCAGTGAGTAGTCGGCACCAGTCGGATGGTACAACCGTCCAGCATCTTCCTCAAGATGTATTCGTGTTATTCTTATTCGTTTCGGATTTGAAATTTCTGGTTCTGAACTTGTTTCAGATTTTATATCAAGATACCCTTCATAACACAACGGTTTCTGGTATTGAGAAATCTGATAACCCTTAGGCAAATCTGGGTAAAAGTAATTTTTTCTTTCAAAAAAGGTGTCTTTTTCAATTTTACAATTCAACGCCAATCCGGTCATAATCACTTTTTTCACAGCATCTTCGTTTGCGACGGGCAAGGTTCCCGGATGCCCCATACAAATTGGACAGACATTAACATTCGGGTGTTTTTCATCCGGATCATTTAACGAATCACAAAACATTTTAGTTTTTGTCTTCAGCTCGGCGTGTATTTCCAGACCGATAACTGGCTTGTATTTAGTAGCGGCCATAACTACATTAAAATACCATTATTTTTTGTAATAAAAAAGTCTCCATTATTAGAGACTTTGTGTCAACGGCACTTCAGAACCGCGAGCAAATATGTAGGCAGGAGTCATGTTGGCCCTCGAAAATAGGTGCCACCACGGATAAAGATCACGCAAACCTTTCTCAATAGAGAGAAAGATCTGCCTCACTTCGTGATTAACTGACGGTTTAGTTCTTTGCCAGTTACAAAACTCATGCTGTCGCAAATTGGCTGAATAAATAAACCCAGCCCTAAAACCAATCGGCAGAATATACTGAGATATTACTGGCGGAACTTGATTTAATCCCACATAAACATTTTGGCTTGACTGTTTGGCGATTTGGAAACTTTTAGCAAGCTTAGGAGGCTGTGGTTTATCATACCGATAAAATCCGAGAGAGGGGGTCAATAAAGTCCTCCGATGAGTAGACAGACCCTGACGATGCAAGTCGCGCCATCCTCTAAAAGACATCACCCCCACAAAGGGAACGGTGACTAACTCAAATTCTCGAGGCAACTTGTCGTGATCGTCGCGTCCGCCAATAAATAATTCCCCAACGATATCTCGAATGTCCAAAATACTCAGATGCTCGTCTTCTTCTCTAAAGAAAAATGCCTCTTCGATAATGTTTTTGGCTATTTCGTTCTTGGGAACAGTAATAAAGGGCACAATTCTTTCTAACCCGCCAAACAAGGTTAGCGGTATATGCTTCCACCCCCGTATTTCAGCATCCGAGGGTTGATAGTGACGAATGAACTGGTCTGCTCCGACTTTGCCTGCTTCCTGCAAAATCAATTCCACAAGCGCTAAATTTTCAGCCGTATCATCAAGAATAAGGTGTCTTAGAACAGACGGCAGTGACTCGCCACTAATCGCGGCGGCGACAGAAGTAAGGGTTGCTGCCGGAAGTAAGTTGCCTAAAATATCAAATGTTTCACCGGCAACACCAACTTCAACTTTGCCTCCATTCTCTTCGATCAACTTCCCCCATTTCTCTCTAAGAAAGTTAGGAAACAGACCGTTTAAATTATCGCCCAAGTTGTCTGCATAAAGAATAAACAGACTGTTTAGGTGATTTTGAATAACTGACGCGGATGTTCCTAATACTCGGAGTTCGTTATCAATTGGATATACTCCCGCTTTTTCTCTGTCGACAAATCTTGTCGACAGCTCAACATAACCGGCTCCGGGCCGCGTCCACTCAATTGATTTAGCGGCAAGAATAGAAACATCCTCAAAACAGATCCATACCTCACCCATCCTGGCAATAGAGTTGTGGCCATATTGATCCAACCACATACCAAGAAATTTTTTGGCTTTTTGCGAATCTGCCAACAGCCGAGTATATGCTTCTTCGGGGGCTTGAGACACAAACCACTCAAATTTAGACCTCGTTTCAGATGAGTAGGAAATAAAATCGCGCAGATTTTTTATTTCATGGTTCTTAAGAAATGGCTCAACATCGTCTTGGCTCGTGCATAAATTACTCACCAGAAGACCAGGCAAAAAAGAGTCGACAAAAACACCCCTGATTCCGCGTTTATTTTTAAGCCTGGAGAACATCGAGGCAAGCGTGGCCATTACATTAGAAGGCAAGGAATGCATAAAAAATACCCGTTGATCAATATTAGTAAAGAATGGTTTTAATGTTTTTTGTTCATCTCCTGAAAAAGAGTATCCGACTTTGGAATGAACAAACTCTCTAGCAACCGAAACAAGAGCATCCTGCTTTTCTTTCGGCAGCACAGACAAGCCAAGACCTGTGTCCATCTTCCCTCTTTATCAAAGAACGGTTTTTAAATGTTATCAAAAAACTTGTAAACAAAAAAGCCCTTCTGGGGGCTTGAGCGAAAAAGGTATTATGACAACTTGATCCCGTTGGCGTTTAGAAGTTTTAACAATTCGCTTTTGACATCAGAGAATATCTCCTCAATGCTTCTGGACCCGTCAATAAAATGAAGATTTGCTTCCGGGTACTCGCGAGCAAAGATATAAAAATTTTCCCTTACTCTTGCTAGCGTGTCTAGCCTTTCCATTTCGTCAAACGACCGACCCGACGCCTTGCCTCGTTCAATGGCCAGTTCAGGTGGTACATCAAAAATAAATACTTTGTCAGGCCACACCCAGTATCGGCGGTGGAGTTGTTGGTTCATTTCCATAAGCATGTGCAATTCAATAACATTGCCCTTTTCTGCTCCGTAAACCATCGACTCCCTAAACCTGTCAGTGCAGACGATGTGTCCCGCTTCAAGACCAGGTATTACTTCCATCTCGCAATGCATCCGGCTGTCTTTGGCAAACAACTCTTGCAAATCAAACGGATCGGTTTGAGCAAACAATTGCTTGTCTCCCAAAATAGACCTTATCATCCTTCCAAAGCGTTGAGTAGTCGGTTGTTTTGTCCGCAGAACCGCAATATTTTTATCTGCCAGATTGGCCCTCAACCAGTTGCATATCCTCAAAACCTGGCTTGACTTCCCACAGAAGTCGATACCACTGCCACACAAAAAAAGGCCACGATAGGGATTTTGTAAAACACCCATGTTTTTCTCCTTAAAGAACTAAAATGCTCCAGTAGGAGCATTTTAGTTCACTTTCAAAAATTAAGCAAGTTTTTACTTCATCCCGCACCAATCTTATCCCTGCCTGCCGGCAGGCAGGCGTTGACCGCCATTAAGAAAGGTGGCGGGATTGGTGCGGGATTCCGTTCGCTTCGCTCACTTCACTTCAATCCCCATCGATCTTGCCGTTCCCTCGATTATTTTCATTGCCCCTTCGACATCATTCGCGTTTAAATCGGCCATTTTTTGTTCAGCTATCTCTTTGACTTGGGCTTTGGTAACTTTGCCGACTTTTGTCTTGTTTGGCACACCGGAACCTTTTTCAAGTCCGGCGGCAACTCGTAAAAGATATGCCGCAGGAGGGGTTTTTAATTTAAATTCAAAACTCCTGTCTTCATAGATAGTTATCTCGACTGGGGTAACTTGGCCCATTTTATCTTTGGTTGCATCATTAAACTGCGACACGAACTGCTGGAGATTTATTCCATGAGGACCCAAAGCCGTACCAACCGGCGGAGCCGGAGTAGCTCGCCCGCTTTCGACTTGGAGTTTTACAATTGTTTTTATTTTCTTAGCCATAAATTTTAATAAATCTCTAAATCCTAATCTCTAAATCCTAAACACCTGCCTGCCGGCAGGCAGGAATCCAAAATTCTCAGCCTGAGGCTGATCCGCCTCTGGCGGAAAATATCTAAATGTTTTTGGATTTTGATATTTGGTCATTTGATATTGTTTAGAAATTAGAAATTGCGAGTTATATTTTTTACAATTTCTTAATTTGTAAAAAATCTAACTCGACTGGTGTTTCGCGACCAAAAATAGTCACCAACACCTTTACTCGGCCCTTTTCCGGATCTATCTCGGATATCTTGCCGTCAAAGTCCTTGAACGGACCGTCGGTTATTTTTACCCTATCACCCACCTCCACGTCAATCTTGTACTTCGGTTCGTCAACGCCCATTCTCTTCAATAATGTCTCAACTTCTTCGCTTGAAAGAGGCGTCGGCACGGTGCCAGCTCCGATAAATCCGGTCACATTCGGCGTATTTCTAACTACATACCAGGAATCATCATCCACCAACATCTCAACTAAAACATAGCCGGGATAAATTTTTTCCTCAATCGTTTCTCTTTTCCCGCCCTTAATTCTGATCTTTTTTTCCTTGGGAACAAGAACATTAAAAATTTTGTCTTCAAATCCAAGCGACTCAACACGCTGTTTGAGGTTTCGGGACACATTGTCTTCATAACCTGAATAGGTATGGATCGCGTACCACTGTTTCTCTCCGGTTGTAACTTGCTTCGGCATTTATAACTTGCTGGCCGCTCTCGCCTTCCGGCAACTGCCGGATTATGGCGAGTACGCTCTTGACCGACTTTTTCGTTAAATCTTTCGCTTGCTCCTTACCATACATTAGTATGGCTCGTCGCAATGCTCAGATTTGTCTCAAATTCGGTCAAGCCAGCTGCGTTCTAATCTAAATCTTTTTTATTAAATTATGAATTTATTCAACAACCACTCGAACATAAAATCTAATAACCCTAAAAACACCGCTGTAGCCAAACTAATAGCAACCACCACAATGGTATATTGGACAGTTTGGCTTTTGGTCGGCCAGCTTACTTTTGATAATTCGTGTCTGACCTCTTTTAGAAAAGTAATGAGTTTATCCATTCCATTAATTAAAGTATTTAAAAACGCCCTCGGGCGCACTTAATTTCCCTTAATGATAGCAAAATTTAATATTAACTGTCAATAGCCTTCTTCTGAACATCGGTGGCCAATAAATAACCTGAGCGAAAGTAGTATTTAAGATTTTCCAAAAAAGACATTCCGTCGTAAGGATATAGTTTGCCGGGTTTCGCATTTTTGTAATCAAAAATTCCTTCTCCTTCTATGTTTTTTAAAACGGGGTGGTTTTCATCTCCGTCAATTTCAACTCTCCCCGGTTCATCGCCTTGCATTTTAAAAGTAGCAATCTTTCTTTGCTTTGCATCTTTGTCCAGTTCGTATAAGTCAACGAAATAAAATAAGGTCATATCGAGATTGTTCCGGTTTCCAATACCGTTGCCGCTATTTGCTTAACACCGGTTATAACTTTGATCAAGGTCGGTGTCACTGTTTCAACACCTATTTCTCTTGGGTCAACCAGAAGCCGCTCTAAGGCCTCAACGAGCCTTCTCAATGGCTCTCTCGATTCGTCGTTAATTTCTGTCTTTAGCCCCCGGCGTTTAGCTTCACCTAACATGTAATTATACTGATTCCATTCTTCCTTGGCATCTGCAAACATAAAATCATCATGGTCTGTGAGCCAAATTTTTTTAGTTCTTTCTAAAAAAATATTTGCTAATTTTCTGTCCGCTGCCTTTATCAGATGTTCAAAAAGTACCGCTCGAAATAATTCCTCGTCTGAAATTTCTCTTAAACAATCATCCTCAAGTTTCACGGCCGGTGTGGCTTCACCTAAAAACCGCTGCAAGGTTCCCTCTTCTTGATTAACCGTCCTCATTACGACTTCTGGGACGACTCCTAATTCTGCGGTTTTACTGATAAGTCTCGCTAATAGCTCAAGTTGAACTCTTAATGGCCTTCCTCTGGCTTCGCTCTCTTTGGGCCTGAACAAACCCTTCCCGTCATCTCTAATTTCTACAACATCAAATCTCTCCGCTCCCTCAAGTGGCCGACTGTCAACAATCTCTCCTCTCTCCAAAACCGACTCAATATCAACTTCCGGACCTGTTTCCGGCTTTGTGACTGGAGCTTCATGTTTTTCGAAAGATTGACCCTCTGCCATAAGTGGTAAAATCTCTAAATCCCAATCTCTAAATCCTAAACACCTGCCTGCCGGCAGGCAGGAATCCAAAATTCTCAGCCTGAGGCTGATCCGCCTCTGGCGGAAAATATTTAAACGGTTTTGAGCTTTGATATTTGGTTATTTGATATTGTTTAGAGTTTAGAAATTAGAGTTTAGGGTTTTCTGTTCAAAACTTAGATATCCAAATTTTGAACAGATTTGGCATGCGACTGTATGAATTTCTTTCTGGGCATAACTTCCGAACCCATCAATACGTCGAATATCTTATCGGCATCGTGAGCGTCTTTAATGGTAACTTGGAGAAGCACTCGGTTGGCCGGATCGAGAGTTGTCTCCCACAACTGCGACGGGTTCATCTCTCCAAGACCCTTGTAGCGCTGTATGGATACGCCGGAGATCTTCTCTTCTCCCTCCACGGTTTTGGCGAAGGATATTTCTCCTTCTTCTGTTTTCCCATTCCCTTCCAGCGGCGTTATTTCAAATCCGTCTGCAGCTTTTAGCTTTGGACCTTTAGCCTTGAGCTTAACCCCTGCTTCTTTTCTTAATTCAGCTAATATTTTTTCTTTTTCGTTGTCATTATATGCGTAAGATATTTTGCTTGATTTTTGAATTTTGTATAACGGGGGTTGGGCTATGTATAAATGGCCCTTCTCTATGATCTGCGGAAAATACCGATAGAAAAGCGTAAGGAGAAGCGTCCTGATGTGAGCACCGTCAACATCGGCATCGGTCATTATAATTATCTTGTGGTAACGCAATTTATTTAAATCAAACTCTTCGGCGATGGCAGTCCCCATCGCAATGATTAACGCCCTTATTTCTTGATGCGCAAGCATCTTGTCAATTCTGGCCTTTTCGACATTTAAAATTTTACCCTTGAGCGGCAGAATGGCTTGAGTACGACGGTTGCGTCCTTGTTTTGATGAGCCACCGGCACTATCCCCTTCCACTAGGAATAATTCCGACTCTGTCGCATCTCTGCTGGAACAGTCGGCGAGTTTACCGGGAAGGGTCATCCCCTCCATAGCGCCTTTGCGCAGAACTGTCTCTCTTGCCGCTTTGGCGGCAAGACGAGCTTTTGAAGCCAGTATCACCTTTTCCAGTATCTCTCTAGCGTCGGTTGGGTTTCTTTCAAGCCAATCGGCAAATTCAGCACCCATGACCATCTCAACGGCCGTTCTGGCGTCCGGCGTACCAAGTTTAGCCTTGGTTTGACCCTCAAATTGAGGATCTTTTAATTTGACGGAAATAATCGTGGTAAGACCTTCTCTTGAGTCTTCTCCGGAAAGGTTGTCTTCTTTTTCCTTTAAAATACCGTTCTTTCTGGCATAGTCATTCAAAACCCTGGTAATCGCAGACCTGAAACCGGTAAGGTGCATCCCTCCCTCGTGAGTGTGGATATTATTGGCAAAACTGATTTCCCGGCTTTGCAGATCGTCGACATATTGTAGAGCAACTTCTACAAAAATATTCTGCTGTTCTTTGCCTGCGTAGAATATATTTCTGTTTTTAGGGTCAAGCCCTCGGTTTAAAAATTCTATGTAAGACACGATACCCCCTTCGAAATAAAAAGTGTGGGATATGGTCTCCGTTATTTCTTTATTTTCTTTTTTGCTTACATATTTTAAAGGAGCCCTCTCGTCTTTAACGCTGATTTTTACTCCTTTGGTGAGATAGGCCTGCTGTCTAAGATGGTTGAGAATCGTATCCCAGTCAAAAGCTATTTCCTTAAATATCTCCGTATCAGGCTCAAATTCAATAATAGTGCCTGTATCCTTGGCGCTGCCGATTTTTTTGACAAGTTTTTTGGGCTTGCCGCGGACATACTCTTGCTCATATGCGGCGCCGTCCCTGTGAACCTCAGCCCTGAGATAAATTGAAAGAGCGTTAACTACCGATACGCCGACTCCATGCAGACCGCCCGATACCTTGTAAGCGCTGTCTCCAAATTTACCTCCGGCGTGCAAAATAGTAAGAACGGTTTCAAGAGTTGATTTGCCGGTTTGTTTATGTTTTTCAACCGGAATACCACGGCCGTCATCTTTTACTCTGACTCGATTGTTGGGCAATAAAACAACCTCTATATTCTTGGCGTGGCCGGCCATTGCTTCATCTAAAGAATTATCAAAAACCTCCCATATCATGTGGTGGAGGCCATCCGGACCAGTAGAACCTATATACATACCCGGCCTTTTGCGGACCGGCTCCAAGCCTTCCAGAACTTGTATGGACTCGGCTGTATAGGATTGCTTCTTTTTGTCTTCTTTTCCGGCCATTTTACAATGAGTAATCCCGTCCTCTACGCCTAACTAGACTGCTTAGAGGGCGGGACATTTTTATCATCTAATTATATCATTTTAAACTATTGAAATCAAGCAAAATTGTGGCTAATTTTGTAAAACAAAAGAGGGCCTTATTTGCCCTCCCAAATCTCCTGACTCGACTCGCGCCGGAATTGGTTGCGGTCATACCGGCCGCCTCTTCGCGCCGGCACGACTTTCTCGGTCTGCCGCGGAAGTGGCGCCCGCGGAAGCGCGATTCGCACCGCTTTTTTTCTGTTTTTCACCTTATCCTCCCACCAAACCCTCACATCACCGCCATATAACTAGCAATTGTTAGTTATATGGCGGTTTACCTTAGTTCTACGTTAAATTGCTCCGCCGTTTGTTTATAAACTTTATCTTGAATTGCATCCACTTCCCCACTCTTCAGTGTCCTTTCCATACTTCTATAAACGATACGGTAGGTGTAGCTGATCTTATCGGATCCAAATTTTTTAGAATCTTCGTATTTATCTATCAGCTCAACTTGTTCCACCAAATCTCCGCCCAGATCTCTTATTAGTTCGAAATAGTTGTTGGGAATGAAATCTTTGTTTACCACAAAAGAAATATCGCGAGTTATGGCCGGGTACTTCGAAACTTCTTTGTACTCCTGTCCTAGTTTCAACTGTTTTTTGACCCTCTCGTCCTGCGACCAGAAAAGACGGATATCGGGAATATTCATATTGGCTATCGCTAGACGCTCCAATCCGAATCCAAAAGCCCAGCCGTTGTAAACATCCGGGTCAACGCCAAAATTTTTCAACACGGTTCCTCTCACAATGCCGCATCCAAGCACCTCAACCCACCTTTCTTTTATCTTTACTTCCATCTCAACGCTTGGATCCGTATACGGAAACTGGTCAATATTAAAACGATGTTCAACTTTTTCTCCAAAAATCGCCTTGGCAATTTCGGTCAGCACTTCTTTCAAATCGTCGATGGTAATAACCTTTTCTTCCCGCCGTACAAGATACCAGCCGTCGATCTGATGAAACACCGGCATGTGGAAACGATCAATCTCATCTTTACGATATACTTTCCCGTGAGATAAGGCTCCGACGCTTTTCCCTTTTTCAATTTCACTTTTTACTTGAGGCAACCCCAAATGGTAATACCACATCACGGTGGTGTGGGTCCTTAAAACATTTTCTTGATCTACAAAATATGTATCCGACGGATTGCGGGCGGGGTGATCCGAAGGAAAGTTAAACAAATCAAAACTCACATCGTATCGGACGATTTCCGGCACTTTCAAAACATTAAAATCGGCAAACCGAGGCAGAGCGACTATACGCTCAGCGAGTTCCGCAAGCGGACTGTCCGGTGTACGGGACAGGTCGGGCATGGCTAAAAAACGCTTTAAGCGCAGCCCATCCGAGTCTGTCCTTCCTTCCAGTTGTTTGACAAGTTCAGATTCTTCCGGTGATTTTATTTCAATATATTTTGAATCGTCAACTGACATGGCCGTTATTTCTTAAATATTTTTTTAACCACCAGCTTTAATATCAGAAACAATCCCGACAGTGAAAGCAGCAGCGAACTAAAAAATAAAAATTTAACTAATTTACCAGCCGTATACGGATCGTGGCCGATGACTATAATAATTAGTCCGGCCACCGATGAACTGACGATTATAAGAATGCTCCAGATAAAAAACTTCATAGTGAGATCATCTCAAAATATCTTAACTGAAATTCCCGTTTTTGACAATTATTTATCAGGTTGTATGCTAGCGGCATCATCCTTAAAAACTAGGGGTTTTTAATGTCCGGATCTTGGACAATACAAAAACTTTCTGAAAACACGGTCCGAACGGGTCCTGCTTTGGTTTTGCTTAAAAAAGACGGCTCCAGGATAAGTTATTCATGGCAATGTTATGAATGGCAAGTCGGGCAAACAATGTCCTCTTTGAAACGGATTGGTGTCTCTGAAAATGACTTTGTCGTTGTGGCTGCCCCCAACCTCCCTGAATCATTTTTTGTTCTGTTGGGAGTAATCGCAGTTGGAGCCATTCCCGTACCAATCAACATTCCCATTCTTAAAGAACCGGGGCAAGGCGAGTTCTTGTCAATCATAAAAGACTGTCGGCCTAAATTGATTTTAGCCGATTCATGTTTGTCGAAATATTTAAGCAGCGTGGAACATGCTACTTTTGGCAAGCTGCTGTTTCACGGCCGTATTCCGCCATCGCTTGAATTTGATAAAAATAAATCTAACCCCGAAGCTTTGCTGATAATGCCCTATACTTCCGGAACAACCGGCAAATCCAAAGGGGTTATGCTTAGCGAAGAAAACATATTAGACAGGGTCTCGGCCGTCACCCAAGAATTGGACGCCGATTCACAAGAGAGGATCCTTTCTTACTTATCTCTGGGTCATATCTCCGAACTTATCGCTACCTTCTTCGGACAACTGTACGGCGGCTTCTGCGTTTATTTTACCGAGTACGCTAAGGATGTGGTTGAAAATAGAGAAAAATTTAGAGCGGCGTTCCCGACGATCCTTCAAGCGGCCCGGCCGACCATATTTCTTGCCGTTCCCAAAGTCTGGGCGAACATCAGAAAACAGATTGAACACAAAACCAGATATATTCCCGTGGATCTGGGCAAACAAGGTCTGATCAGAAACTATCTGGTCAGTAAAATAAAAAATCGGCTTGGATTTGACGAAACAAGACGGTTCATCAGCGCCGGATCTAAAATTCTACAGGAAGATGTCAATTTCTTCGCCAAATTAGGAATTCATGTTGACGATATATACGGCCAAACGGAAACTGCCGGTCCGCTTACTCTCAACGGCAAGGCGATAGGAAATGTTTCCGTGACAAGCGGAGAGGATGATGAAATATTGGTATCGGGGCCAAATGTAATGACTGGTTACTATAACAATCCCGAGGTGACAAAACGGATTTTAGTTGATGGAGTTTATCGGACCGGCGACATTGGAATATGGACGACTGATAAAGTCCTCTACGGCGGACGACTTAGAGACGGGTTTAAAAACGCCCAAGGCGAATTTGTGTCCGCCACTAAAATTGAAGAAATGGAAGACAAGATAAGAAAAATTCCTGGAGTTGATGAGGTTATAATCTGTGGCGACGGAAAACCTTATCCCGTAGCCCTCGTATTCAGCGCCACTCCTTCCGAAAACCTGAGAAGCAGACTGCAAAAAACCCTGCCAAAAATAGAAAACAGCCTTTTCAGAATAGGGAATTTCATTCTCGCTGATATAAGCACTCTTGAAACGACGGCAACCCTGAAAGTAAAGCGAAACGCAATGATTAAAAAATTCGAGAAAGAAATAGCCAAACTTTAAAAACCCCCTTCGGGGGTTTTGTTTTACTACTGGCGGGCGCGACGGCGGTTGGAATGAACTGCTTCATTCCAACCAGGAATTTTAGTGTGCGTCTATTGCTGTTGCGGCATAGAACGCGTTGGAAAATTCCCGAAGAACATCGCGAAGCGCGTTCGAGTCTGTCAGCTTTGCTGGCAATAATAGATAAGACCGCCATTTGAATGGCGGTCTTATCTATTACCGGCGGGGCCGACGGGACTCGAACCCGCAACCTCTTCCGTGACAGGGAGGCGCTCTAACCAATTGAGCTACGGCCCCAAATTATTAAAATAATGCTTAAATGTTAGCATATTTTGCCTAAAATAAAAGCCCCGCTACTGCGGGACTACCTCTCAAATGATTCTTTCTTTGCGGCTTCGGAAAGTTTAACGAGATATCTGGCGGGATCTGCCATAAATATTCCTTTGGCTTCTTTTAAATTTCGCGCGCCCAAGTAACTTACCATCGAGGATAAATGGCCGACTATTTCTTTTACGATCGGAACAACCGGACCTCGATACTCAACCTCTTTTTCCATGCCTTCTGGGCTTATTCTGGAAGAAATTTCATAGGGATCGTCAGTTTCTTCGGCTCTAAGCTTTTCGTACATTGCTTCTCGCGAAGCCATCCCTCTGAACCTTTTGACTTTCCTGCCTTCAGAATTTCTGAAAACCAGTCCTGGGGTTTCGTCCGTACCGGCGAATGTGCCTCCTGCCATCACCGAATCGGCTCCCAACAAAAGAGCCAAGCCGAAATGTCCGTTTCTTTTAACGCCTCCGTCGGCGCAAATAGGAATTTCCGCATCAACAGAGCACTCAAAAATCGCTTGAGCTTGGGGAACGCCAATATTGGTATTCTTTCTGGTGGTACAGGCAGAACCTGGCCCTAGGCCGACTTTTAGTCCGTTAGCCCCGAGCGTCTGGTACTTTTTGACAGCTCCCGATAAAACAATATTGCCTACAACCAACTCAAAATCAGGAAATCTTTTCCTAAACTCTCGAACCGCTTTTTCTCCCACTACCGACTGTGCGTTAGCTATATCAAGAACGATAACGTCCGCGTCGGTCCTGATTAGTTCAGCCGCCCTTTCAAGGTAGTCCCCCGTAGCTCCTATAGCCGCCCCGACAACAAGCTGGCCTTTTTCGTCTTTATTTGCTAACGGATGGCGTTCTATGCTCTCTATGTCCTTAGCCGTAATCAATCCAAGCAACCGACCCGTACCTTTATCAATAAGCGGTAATTTCTCCAAACGGTGAGTGTCGATAATTTTTTTGGCCTCTTCCAAGGTTGTAGAAAGAAAACCATACTTAAGATTATCAATCGGCGTCATCCGTTTGACGACTCTTGCGTCGTCGCCACAAAATCTGACATCACGACCGGACAACATGCCTACAAGCCGTTTGTTTTGGTCAACGACAACCAACCCCCCGACCTTATTCTTTTGCATCAAATCCCTGGCCTCACCCACTGATGCTCCCGGATTTATTTCATACGGCTCTTTTATCACAAAACTTTCAGCGCGTTTTACTTCTCTAATTTTTGCGCACTGATCTTCAATGTTGAGATAACGGTGAATAACCCCTAAACCGCCTTGTTTGGCAATCGCGATAGCCATCCGCGCTCCCGTAACAGTATCCATATTCGCAGACACTATCGGAATGTTAAGTTTTACATTAGTCGAGAATCGCGAAGTAAGAGAAATACCGCCACGACTTTCGACGACACCCCAACCGGGCGGGTTAAGAAAGTCGTCAAAAGCACACCCGTTCAACACGGAACGGAGCCACTTATTTCTTTTACCACTCATTTTCGCCCCTTTTTAAGTCAAAGAACATTTACCCATAGATAACAAAAATGTAAGAACAAGAGAAGAGTTATTCAAGCCACAACATCCCTCCGCGCCAGCCGGCGAGAAATTCTTTTTTAGAAACAACGTACCTGTTGCCTCTTTTGCCCGGATACGGATCGGCGATATGATAGCCCAAGACAAATGGACCCAGCTTCTTTATTTTTTCTACGATGACCAAATGAGCCGTGTCGGACAAATTAAATTCTTTCAGGACTGAAACCGCAACCGGTGATTTTAATATTGACAATTGATTATTGATCATTTTAATCCCCTCTTTTTTCTTTTCCGGGGTGTTGAAAAATTCTTTCTGGAAATTCATGGGTACTCCATATGAAGCGGCCAGATCCACCAGAGCTTGATGCTTCCAGCCGATATTTTTAATATAGCCGCCGGCATTGAAAGCTTGGCTTAATAAAGTCATAATCGGGATACTCTGAAATTTCTGATTTTTAAAAACCATCAGCATCTTAATAACACAAATCCCGCACGAGTGCTTGCTCCAACTTTCATCCCCAGCATCGGTAATTTGATTTACAAGTTTAACTTCTGCCATTTATTCGTAATTCTTAATTCATAATTCGTTATTCCAGTTCGGGATGCCAATAAATTTTTTCTATTTTACGGGTGCCATTATAGGTATAGTGATGCTTATGCGGAAACCCTGTGCCTTTGGAATCGTTGCTTATCGCTTCCTGTCCGCTCCAAAAAAATCCAATATGATTGTGAGGCTCTCCGTCGTGGCCGTCTTTTTTCTCCCAAATTATTACAGCGCCAGGCTTGAGTTCTTTTATTTCGTACCAACCATTTTCAAGCAAATCTTTTTCGGTTGAAACGACGGTAAGGTGGATGTATTTAATCCAATGTTTCTTGCCCGTAAACTCCAACAGTGGGTTGAATGAGTAAAGAATGGACGACACCATAACCGCGCAGGAGTTCCTGCCGTTTTCAAGCGAATCTTCGATTTCCCCGCCCGCCCCGTAGTGTGATTTCGATTTATCTTTGCCGGAGGCATTCGAAATCTCTACTTCGGGGTGTTTTTCCACATAAAAATTCCTGAACAAATGGTTCTCGCCTTTTGCGGAATTTTCGATTTGAGTTAAATAATTTTTTTTTAACAACAACCTCATACTGATTAAAATTACTAAAACCTCGCCAGCGCGTCAATCAAACGTAAAGGGCATCTTTACAAAATGTAAAGATGCCCTTTACGCTACTAGCTTTAAATCTTTTACGGCTCGCAGGTTACTGTATATGTATAGGTGGCGGGGCCGGTGAGATTACCGGTTGAACGAGAGTTATCTGTTCCAGCCCAACCAGTTGGTGAAACAGTACATTGAGATACATTTTGGGAGGACCAGTTGACTTTTGCGGAAGAATTATACGGGATTGAAGAAGGTTCGCAAGTTATTGAAACCGAAGGCTCTAAAACAGGAACTGTTGTTTGGGCAGTAGGGCTTGTTCCCCCCGGTCCGGTGCAAGTCAAAGTGTATGTTTGAGATGAAGTCAATGGTAGCGTGGTTCTTCTGGATAGAGGCACACCATTGGACGATGTTTCCACTGGTCCCTGCCAACCGGTTGTAGTGCCGCCGGCGGTACAGGAAGTGGCATCGGTTGAAGACCAAGTCAAAACAGAAGTACCGTTATATCGGACACTAGCCGGAGAAGCAGAAATAGATGCGGTCGGCCGAGCTGGCTGAATTACCGCAACTGACCTTTCTTTAAGATCCGACCCTCCGGGTCCTTCGCATCTGACTCCAAAAGTAGTCGGATCAGCGGTCAGACCGCCCGTAGTGGTTGAAGAGTACCCGCTGGTACCAAGCCACTGTCCGCTCCAAGTGGGCCAGTTACCCGTACCCCAACAGCCGGTTACATTACCACTGACTGACCACGAAACCGTAACATTTTCCCCCCTGTTAACCCTTGACGGACTGACGGAAACAGAAACCGACGGAGGCGATGGTTCTTGAACCTTAACCGTTGTACTGGCCAAAGTCGATCCGCCTGATGAATTATAGCAAGTTATATCATAAGTTTTAGTTATGGTTAAATTTCCGGTCGTTGTGTCATAATTAGCAGGAATCTGGACTCCTTGCGGGCTCCAGTTTTGGCCAGTGACACAATAACTGGCATTGGAACGAACATGAAGACCTGTGGATGTGTTGTATGGGATCGAAGAAGAATCAGGATAGAAATTGACGGTCGGAGGTGGCTGGTTTTGGTTCCATGTCACATAATAACCCCTTTCTTTGCCGTTTCTATTAGACACCCAGCCTTCTGGATCTACTTTATTAAAAGTGTAGCCTGGTACAGAATTTAAGTCTACTATAATAGTCCAATCTCCTTCTTCCATGCCGTACCAATAATAACGGACGGAATACGAACCCCACTGGTTAAGGCATTGATACCAGCTGTCTTCCCTATACCCCGAAGGGGTTTCCCCTTTGGCCATTAAAGTGTAGCAAAAATTGGGCACGTTGCCGCTGATAGTAACTCCTCCCGGGTTATACGCTTTTGCGTCCTCGGCCAGCATAAAAAAACAGGCTAAAATAAAGGTTGTAAAAACAATCAGTTTTAGTTTCATTTTATTCATTTATCAAAATTATTTTTTTGGCTATAAATCTACCGTCCGATGAAACTTCATACTCAGCTGAAATAATTGAACCTTCCGTTATTTTTGAAATTTCTTCCAAAACAAGTTCTCCATAACCGGGAAGAGTTTTATTTACCAAAGTTTGATCATTGTAATAAATTGCTGCCTCCTGATTTTGCCCGGCTTTGTTGGTTGATAAATCAACTGAACCAGCCCGGATGACGATTCTCCCTTCATTTATTGAGATAATCTCTCCCGAAACAAACGAGAAACTCTCGTTTTGGTTGTTACTCTGTAAATTAAAGTACCAAACCATGCCCGCACCAATAAGGGTTAAGATCATAATTATAATTGTAATTCTTTTGACTTTCATATCACATTTTAGAATTTTTCCCAGTCGAAGTCTTTATCTTGGAGCTATTTCTTTCCACAGCGGAATTGATTTTTGAATAAGTATCGGCCCCTTTGTCCTGGCGCAGGATTGGTTTGCGTTATCTGTCGCTGTAAGGGTTACATAATATGTTCCTTCTCCAACATAAGTATGGGACGGGTTCTGTTGCGCCGATGATCCGCCGTCGCCAAATGTCCAACTCCATAGCCGGCCGTTCGGATTACCGCCAAATACGGTTTGATCAGTAAACTGTACAGGATTGTTTAAAGGAGGGTTGGGTGGCGACCAACTAAAATCGACTTGAGGATAAGCATAATTCGGAGTTTTCCAGCTAGAACCAGTCATCCAGTTTGACACCCTATCAAAACCGTTCCAAACCCTAACTCTGGCCCGATAAGTAACATTGAATTGCAGAATACCCTGGCCGGTAAAATAAGATTTAGAACCGGAAATTATCTTGCCGGTGTCAACTTCCGGACTGTCAAATGAGCCCTTGTCGTCGATTTGGACCTGATAAGCCGACTGGGGACCACCACCGGGGTCGCTGTAAGTCCAGCCAACCGTCGCCGCCGGCCCCGATATACAGTAGTTGGGCTCGGTGACGGTAATATCAGATACTGAAGGGATAGAAGGCGGCGGGGGATCAACGGTTACGGTGCAAAAATCGCTTACTGGTCCGGGTGGAGGCGGTGGTGGAGGAGCAGCATTATTATTAACACGAATGTTGACAGTATAAGATGTCGTATTCCCGGCGTTGTCTGTGGCCCTGACAGTAATTGTATGCGACCCATTGCTTACCGTAGCTGAATCCCATATATAGGTATAGCCCACAAAAGGACATCCGGTCCTAAAGCCTCCTGCAGCAGTACAAGCATCTCTCCTGTCAGTATTTCCATATGAATTGTTGTTAACCAAAACCGAGTCAACAAATATATCTACCATGGAAACTGGCCCCTCATCAGCATTCCAGTAATCAAGGGCCCATCCTCCCACAACAACACTGCCTGAAAGGTTGGCGCCGTTTTGCGGAGCATCTAGCGCTAATGTCGGCGGGTTACCTACCGGTAGCGGTGGTGGAAGAGAATCAACTACTACAGTAGCAGAACATGTCCTGATTGACCCGGCACTATTTACAACTGTTAGCACACAGGTTTGCGAATCAGGTACAATATCTATTTCTCCATTTGGGCTAATGAATGTTCCTGAACCGATACTCCCCCTACCACAATCAAAAGGAATATACCCATCAACATCATTAGACGAACTCCATGATAAATTACTTGATTCGCCGGAGTTTATATTTGATGGGAAAAAATTGGCAACACAAGTTGCATCGCTCGGTTGTGGTGGAGGCGGTGACGATGGAGGCGGTGACGATGGAGGCGGTGACGATGGAGGCGGTGACGATGGAGGCGGCGGCGGTAGGGCTCCGCTGATAAAATCAGCGGTAACGGTTCTATCGGCATTCATCGTAACACTACATTGGTTGCCGCTTGAACTGTCGCATCCCGACCAGGCCGTTACGAAACCGCTATCTGGGATGGCATCAAGAGAAACATTGGTACCATCCGGGTAACTCTCGGTACAGTCGGATCCGCAACTTATACCGGGGCCGGAAACGCTTCCGTTGGCTCCGCGGTTAACATCCAGATTATAATTGCCCGGAGGCGAAGGAGGCACAGACGAAGAACAGTTCCCGCCAAACGCAACATTATCAGCGTCCGTTGTGCCAGCACTGTTTTTGGCTATTACAAAATAGTAAAGGTCCACATCTTGAATGGGACTGTCAACAGTATAATCGGTGCCTCCAATGTTAGTGGCTATAGTCCTCCAGCTCCCACCTAACCATTGCTTTTCTAATAGATCATAGAGGGTTGCATTAGCCGAAGAACCCCAGCTTATATCTATATACTGGGAACCATCGCCTCTGGTTTGGCAACTTGAATTATTCATACTAAAAGGCCCCGGGGAAGGAACATAAACATCAACACTACAATCATCGGATTGGCCAGCACTTGTTACGGTAACGGTTTTTGTTCCGGCAGTTGAATAAACAGTAGATAAGTTGCTTCCCGTTCCGGATGTCGGAGATCCGTCGGGAGCCGACCAAGAAAAATTCCCGTCACCGTCAGAAGCGCTGAAATTTACAGTTTGATCGGTACTGGCCGTCTGGCTTGATGGGCTACAGGCAGGAGGCAAGATAGCGGGTTCAATTTCAACAGTCCAGGTCCAGTTAACAGTCGATTTAATGCCTTGTATAAAAAAGTCTGTCCACTCTTCCCCTGTCCCGCCGGATAACGTCATCGAATCGGAAAATTGCTGTTGATACCAGGATCTTGTATCAGCGTCAGTCATCCCTGAACTGTTGCCAATACGAATGGCGACATGCCCTTGGCCGTTGTTAAGACTGCCGCTTATGGTAAAGTTTATCTGTGATGATCTTATGTACTCGCCAGGGTCAGCCCATTCTTCTCGTGGTCTAGGATAACAATACTCAAAAGTACTTTGATCAAAATTACAGTAACCACTTTGAACCTGAGTACGTGCATACGCCCCGTTAAAAATAAAAGGTAGCCCGACCAATACTAAGCCAAAAAATATAAAATTTTTAGTCCTTGAGGATAATGGATTCATAATTTATGTATAAAGCGGTAGCTTCGTTGACGGTAAACAAATCTTCGTTGCTTTCAACTCTTAAAATTCTAACGTTGGTATTATTCATTAAGTCAGAAAGTGAACCATCTGCCATCTCTGGAGGAGTAATCTTGTTGGCCAAACTGATAACAGTGATGCTTTTTTTAAATACAGTTTCAGGTGTAATTCTGAATTCAACCGTTCTTTCCTGTCGATACTCGTCTCCTGATTTTAACGACCTCGCCATTCCTGAAACAACAATCGAGTTTTCCTTAATTTCAATAATTCTTCCATACATCCAGTACATATTTTTGTCCTGATTGAAAAAGTAGAATAAAAATATTCCTAAAATTAAAACGATGAATCCCAAAATCCACACCTTTTTATTCATACTGACATTATATCATATCAAATTCCTGGGGCTAAAAAGTTATAAACAAAAAGGGCCGACCACGGTCAGCCCTTCCCTTCCCCTACTCCGATGTTCTAAGAAATGTCACCTCCCATTCTAGCACCTGATGCGACAGTACATTCCTCAAAGCGCTAATAAGAATGGGGGGTTTTGTTTCGGGGGCGCTAGGAGGGAACCCCCGAAATACAAGCACGTGAACGAAGCTGAAGGTGGTATCTTGTCTTACTGATACCCCCACCGCCAGAGTCGCTGGATTCTCTTGTCTCCAGTCTCCAACCCTCCTAACCCACTGACCACCGAATCCGTGTGTGAGCACATCTCTCTCTTGAGAGACTGCCGTAACTACGCCCACATACTCCGAATCCGACATACCGTCGAACAAGAGCCAGACTGTCAACAAGGCTATCTGGCCTTTCTCGATAACTCCACCATTCGGGGTTATCATCTGAATCCTCTGAATTTCAGCGGTACCACCCCCGGGTGAAGGCGAAGTGGGTCCGCTATCGCACCCGGCAAGGACAAGCCCCGCCAGCGCGATCAGCATCACGGCCAAAATCGGCCACAGATCGACGAACACGAACTTCGTGTTGCCGATACGTCGAATGGCGAATCCCGCCGAAGAGCGTCGTGCACGAGTTGCCCCAAAAGTCATTGTTCTTCTCCTTGTTGTCGAGCTTGACTCGACAGTAAATGTCAACGATCGATCCTTACATCTTAATCATACCATAAAACACCCACAAAAGTCAAGCAAAAAATTCCTAGGAATTTTGGATATGAAAACGGCCTTATCGGGCCGTTACTTTAGCTTAATTCTCAAAAGCAACTGAACAGAGGAAGGGCTGTTTTTAAACAAGAGCTCATCTTCTCTGTCAAAATTAAAACGCCCCTTCAACACAAATCTTAGTCTGTCTGCGCGCAATAGCGGAACCGCCTCCAAAGATCCCTCCGCCGCAAGATCGTCGAATCTGTTTAGTCCATATGTATTTTCATCCCAGAACATAAAGACTTTTTCGTAAAAACTTTTTTCAACTCGCATTCTATAACTGAACCGTTTCAAAAAATCTATTCTTCCGTCTGTCGCCACAAAAAAGGTTCTGTACTGATCGTCATAAAGAGGAAGCGGCCCAACATCTCTAAACGAAGCTATGTAAACCTCCTGGCTTTCGGTCCATATATACCCACCGCCTACCCTTATCGCCAGATACCTGTCGTTGAGATCTCCAAATTTTGCACCACCCCAGCCTCGACTGCCATAAGACAATCTTTCAAAGTCAGCATTGAACTGAATACCATTGATGATCGATAACGCTTTTTCCTGCTCAACAAATCCTCCTATTCCAAATAAAAACCCGCCCAAACTTTCTTCACCGGAAAACTTAAAAGACTTATTGTTTCTTACATTGACGCCATCATCGGAATAAGAAAACCCGCCGGAAACATCAACTGCATAGTCAACCCCTTCAAATCTTACACTTGGATTGGGCCAAACCACCGAAATTTGATCCTCCCAAGGATCTCTCAATGTTCCAAGGTTGACAGACCTATCCTGAATCCTGCCTATATCCACACTTCTTTCAAAAGGAAGAAGTGGGATATCCAAAAAAATGGCTTTCTTTTTTTTGACCTTAACAGGTTCGGACGGTTGGGAAGGTTGATCAGCCACAACCGGTTCCGGCTCTTTTTCCTGAGCAAGGACACTCGAACCCGAAAAAATTAAAAACATAGCAAAAACTAAGCACAACCCCTGCTTCATTAGACTTCCTTTTAAAGAGCTATGCCCCTAGAGTTAACATTTGATGCCTGAAAAATCAAATCCCGTACCATGGTACGGGAATAAAAATGTTATCTTTACCGGAAAAAATTTCGAAGTATTTCCAGTCTAACTGTGCCGCAACCCACGAACCGGCCGGGCGCATCCCTGGTCTCAGACAAACATTGAGATTCAATCACCGCTGCCCCCTCCGGAAGCTCACTATAAATAACAAACGGTCCGCTATCATAGATACGACGCGTCATGCCATCTTTGATCAGCTCGGCATGAAGCTCAACTTCTCCTCTTTCTCTAGCATACATAACTGTTTTGTCTGGTCTATTCGCTATTTTGGAGTCGTCGTAAGCTGCCTGAAATGTCGGAATAATCAAATATCTCTTTCCGGCAGATTGAGAAAGTCCGTCTAAATATCTCCTCCAACTGTAAGAATTGCGGGCATATTCGTGAATTCTGGCCACATAACTTTTAGTGTCGTCTGCCAGCGAGTAGTCCATAAATCCGTCCAAGCTTTTTATTCTGTTTTTATCATCCTCTCTTTCGGGAAAAGCCCGCATTCCTTCCGAACCGATAAAAAACACGGGGTAATCTTTTTTCGCTTCTTCAAGAAGACTAGCAAAATCTCCAACCATCTGTATCGATGACCACATATATATAACGGCTCGACCGTTTACGGTGACATATCTCGACTGATAGGGCATAATCACATTTTTAAACATAAAATCTATATCTTCCTTAAACACTTGGCGATTGCGCGGATCATTCATGTTTTTTGGTCCGCCGTCTGAAGGATTATACCTGGTACCGTAGATATGCTCGTAGAGAAGAAAGAATGGCCCGCATCCACTGGCAAAATTATTGCTTAACCAGTAATTGTGATCATAGTGACTGGGGTTGGGGTTATACTCAAGAACAGCCGCTCCGCCACCAAACTCTTTGATCTGCCGGCATTGTTCCATAACTTGAAAGGGCGAAGGTCTTTGATTGGGAGTCCAAAGCCGTGAAATCGGATGAACCGCAGCTTCATGTGGAGAATAGTCCCACGGATAAGTGTTAGCAAACCAGCCTTGAATTGTTGTCAGTTCAACGCCGCCAATCACACTGGGGGTGCTTAAGGCCATCTCCGAAGCGGAAGTAACACCCAAAATATCACCCGCAATTTCTTTGGCTTCATCGATAGGATTTGCCGCATCACCCCGGTTTTCTGTCGAAACAGAAGACGGACTTAGGGGAAATGTCTCGTCACAACTTTCGCAGCCCGGAATAGACGATACGGCAAGCACAAATACTGACATCATGACAGACTTATACATACTTGTTCCTTGTTTTTAAAAAACAAAACTGCCCTTACTAAAGCAGTTTTTATCAGGTTAGCAATATTGACAACTATGAATATTCGAGTTATTTATAAGCCATCTTTTACAACAAAACGCCTGGAGAACATACGAAAGTGAGCACAAAAGGGGTTTTGGTCGCAATCGAAGGAATAGATGGTTCGGGAAAATCCACCCAATGCAAGCTCTTGAAAGAACGCCTTGAGAAAGCCGGCTTTCCCGCCACCATTGTTAAGGCGAAGAACGATAAACAAGGTCGTGTTTTTAAAAATTTCCTGAGTGTTTTCGGAATTACAGCCGATTCAGTTTCTTTCACACTGCTTTATCAAGCGTTACACCGCCGGCAATTTGAAATCGCTCGGAACGAACTTGGTAAAAAACATATTGTCGTCGCCGATCGATGGAACCCTTCATTTTTTGTTTTTCATAACCTTTATGGCCTCCTGGCTGATAAACCCCAAATCAGAGAGTCTCTCGACAAACTAGCGTTTGAAAATCTCAGGCCGGACATATGCTTCCTTTTAAATGTTCCAGTGAAAGTGTCTTTCACGAGAAGGTCTGGCCGAAAAAATGAACCGGAACGAGAACCAAGCCCAGACAGATTGGAGTTTTATGAGAAAATAGCTGCAGAGTATTTGCGGCTTGCATCTAGAGAAGGGTGGGTGGTTATTGACGCTAATTTGCCAATATCAGAAATACATCGACAAATAATGGGGACAGTCGAAAACATATTGCTCAAAAGAAATTAGTACTAACACCGGGGGCATGGGCCCCTGTTTTACTATAATGAACAACCACGGAAAAGTTATTTTTATAGAGGGGATATGGGGCAGTGGAAAGACGGCCCTTGTTAAAGTACTCAAAAAATCTTTAGACGGGAGAACTGTAACTCTAAAAGAACCCAATCACCTTACCAGTCTTAAAAAGGCTTCCCCCGAAAAAATCACGAACTGGTATCTTCGGGCCCACCACAAAAACATTCGAAGAGCCATCAGCTTGTCGAGCGATAACGACACCGTACTGACAGAGCGCTCCCCTATTTCCTCAATATCTTTTATGCGGGCCTATCTTAACAAAGACTCGAGGGGTTTAGAAAAGAATATGATCCGTCTGGAAACCGAGCTTGGCCGAATATTAAAATTAACCGGCAAAAAGGCGGTCATCGTTTATCTCAACCACAACCTAGACAGGACCTTGGCAAAATTGCATTCTAAAGCACACCTTAAACACCTAGACTCAGTCGACTCGCTTATGATCCTTGCTAAAAGCACGAGAGAATTTTTAGCAAGATTAAACAAGAGGGGCATAATAGACTTAATAATTTTAAAAAATGAGTAGCGAAATAATTTTATATTCTGCGTCAGCTTTCTTTGTGTTTCTGGGACTTTTGAATTCTTTTAAGGTCTCCCATTCGCTGGCCCACATCAAAAAACAGCAAAAGAATCTTGCGGCCAAAAAAGCAGAATACTGCCCGGATGTTTTTGTGCTTATCCCTGTCCTTAGAGAAGCAAAAATTATAGGAAACTCCCTCGAAAATTTTTCCCGGTTAAAGTACCCCGCAGACAAGCTTAATATCGTTGTGGTAACGACTGAAAAAGAGCACGAGACTTTCTCCGAGCCGGATACCCCAGAAGTCGTCAAAACCAAAATAACTTTACTTAATAAGAGGCTCGAAAGAGAAGCTTTTCTGCATATCCACTATCCTAATAAAGACGGGGTTAAATCTGACCAGCTAAACTATGCGATAGAAAAGCTTTCTCAAAAATTTCCGTCGCGTTTTCAAGACAATACTTACATCGGAGTCTACGACGCCGATTCGTCCACAAACGACGATGTCATTGAGTTGCTAGCCGCAGATGGTTCCGTTAACGGCTGGGCCGACGCTTATCAGCAACCGACGCTATATATCAAGAATCATCCCGGTGGAAATATTTTGGCTGGTTCTTTTTCATTACTGCAAACTGCTTTTGCTTTTTACCACGAAAACTACAACCTCATCACCGCTTCAAAAATGCGCTATCTTATCGGACACGGTTTATTTGTTAAATGGTCTTCGTTAAAAGAAGCCGGACTTTTCCCTACACCGGTAGAAGATACCCGCCTGGGTCACATTTTTTCATATCTAAAAAAGGATATCCGTCTCCTTCCGTCTTTTGATACCGTAGAAACTGCTCCGAGAATAACGGCCAGGATAAGACAGGCGTCGGTGTGGTTTATCGGAGAGAGTTATTTCTGGATGGATCGGAAAATAGCTACAAAAATTAAACCTATTCCAAGTTTACGGATACTTTGGCTGGGAACATATAAACTTTATAGAAACGCGGTCTGGATGTTTCGTGGTGGAATTTTATTGATACTACTGGCTTTGTTGATTTATAAATTCGGCCCGATTGCGCTCCTGCCTCCCCTAATCTACCTGACATTACCGATTGTCATACTCATATCTAAACTTGACCAGATAAATGTGAGCTGGCCGAAAATATTATTTTCTCTTCTTCTTTCACCGGTAGAATTTTTATTCATGTCTCTGGGGCCGCTAGTCGGATTTATAAAAACAAGCATCTTCAGATCTGACAATAAAAATTTCTTGTTTCCCAAGACAGAAAGAGTGTGACTAACAAATATTACCAACAATTCAGCAATATCTTCGCCCATTCGTCTGTCCCTTGGCAACAGGAAATATTAAAGCAGTTTTTAAATAAGGCCGAAGTTACAGATTCTTACCTTATAGCCGATATCGGCTCTGGTGTTGGAAACAATATACAAACCATCCTAGGGTTTACGAGACAAATCACCGCCATTGACATCTCGCCAGGAGCCTTGAGTATGCTTAAAAAAAGATACGCTGGGATTGATAGTTTATCAATTATCCAGGCCGATGCGACGAAACTTCCTTTTCGTGCGGAAACATTTGACGCGGTAATACTGACGGAGATCCTTGAACACTGTGAAAACCCCGCAAAAGCTTTGTCCGAATCCTTGAGAATTTTAAAAAAAGGTGGACACATAATAATGAGCACCCCTAACTACTTTAATCCAGCCGGACTCTGGAAAAAAATCTGTGACCTAGTTAACCCTGCTTCAACTTGGGACGCCTGGGGAAATCACGAAAAGGGCGTTGAAAACTTTTTCACATCTTTTAAACTGTCGAATTTGGCCAAATCACAAGATATTAAAATCGTTACGGAGTTGGGCGGAGACATAATAAGAAGCTGGCTACCATTTTTTAGAAAACAGTACCGTTTTATAGACCGGCATCCGTTTTTAAGAGTGGGCAAAATGTGGCCAATCAAATATCTGCTAATGAACTACTTTATTTTGGGTAAAAAGGATGACATTAACTGACACCGATAAACGGGTCTTCTTCTATGATAAATTTATCAATATTATCCCAAAAAGTATTTTTTAAACGCTTTGGGAAAACTTTTAAATCCTGCAGCTCTTCTTTTGAGAACCATCTGCCTGTCTCCACTTGGCCGTTCGGATCAAGATCAATATGGTTCTCGTTTATTTCAGTTCCCGCTTTGGGCACAGCAAGCCAGAATGTCTCGAAGAAGATGGAGTCCTCGGTAGCGTGGAATTCTTGAAGATAGAGAATTCTTTTTATCTCAACGCTCAGGCCGACTTCTTCGGTAACCTCTCTTTCAGCGCACTGAAGAATATTTTCTTTATCATACTCCCATCCTCCGCCAGGAGCATACCAAAAGTTAGTCCCCTTATTTTTGACCAGAAGTATTTTATTGTCTTCGGGATTATAGATAACCACCCTCGCCAAAATGCGTATATTCATTGGTGTAGAATGTCTTACTTAAGTTTTTCTTCGAGTAACTTCGCTATGTCTTTGGTGTCAATTCTCTTTTGTTCCATGGTGTCCCGGTCACGCAAAGTTACCGTCCCGTCCTCCAGCGTCTGAAAGTCCACCGTGATACAGAATGGGGTGCCTATTTCGTCTTGCGAATAATATCGTTTGCCGATATTTCCTCTGTCGTCCCAGGCGATATTTAAACTTGTCATTTTTAAATCTTTAAACACCTGTCGCGCTTTGGCGGCTAACTCCGGCTTGTTCTTTAACAACGGAAACACCGCCGCTTTGTACGGCGCGAGTTTTGGGTGGATTTTCAGGACGATCCTATCTTTTTCTTCTTGATATGCATCGAGCAAAAAGAATAGTAGCGCCCGGTCCACACCGCCTGATGTTTCTATCACCCAAGGGACAAAACGCTCTTTTGATTCAGAGTCAAAATAAGAAAGGTCTTGCCCTGAAAATTGTGAATGGCGAGATAAATCCCAATCGCCACGATGGTGGATGCCTTCAGTCTCATCCCATCCCCAAGGAGTTTCATATTCAATATCCCATGCCGCACGGGCGTAATGGGCCCGTTCGTCGAAAGCATGTTCTCGAAATCTCAGTTTATTTTTATCGATGCCCAAGTTCAGATACCACTGCATGCGAATATTTTTCATCTCACTGAAAACCTCCATCGCGCTTACTTCATCGGGTTTTACATATGTCTGCAATTCCATCTGTTCAAACTCCCGAGACCGAAAAACAAAATTTCTCGGAGTTATTTCGTTTCTAAATGCCTTTCCTATCTGAGCGAGGCCAAACGGAATTTTTGGATGCATTGAGTCAACGACATTTTTGAAATTAACATGAACACCCTGGGTTATTTCTCCCCGCAGATATACCATGGTTTTTTCTCCTTCCACAACCCCAAGCTTTGCTTCTACAAGAATGTTGAATTGCTTTGGTTCGGTCCATCCTCCGCCAGTTGGCGGATTCTCTTTCTTTTTGGCATGCATTTCTTCATGTTCTTTTATATCTTCATGTTTGTCGGCACGAAAACGTTCGTGACAGATTTTGCATTCTATAAGCGGATCGGTAAATGCTTGTGTATGTCCAGAGGCCTCCCAAACTTTCGGATTCATCATTATAGCAGCATTAACTCCAAAAACATTCTCACGATCCTGAACCATATATTTCCACCAGGATTGCTTCAAATTGAATTTCATCTCCGAACCAAGCGGCCCATAATCCCATGTTCCCCTCAAGCCACCGTAAATTTCCGAACCTGGAAAAATAAAACCACGCCGCTTGCATAAGCTGACAATTTTGTCTAATAAATTACTTGGTTTTTGTTCTTTGGGTTGTGACATAAACTGATTTTAAATCTCTAAATCTTAATCTCTAAACTCTAAACAATCTCAAAATTCTAATATCTAAAATTAAAAATGTTTTGGATTTTGAGTTTTGATTTTTGCTTGCCTGCCGGCAGGCAGGGATTTGTTTAGGATTTAGGGTTTAGAATTTAGGGTTTGTTGAATAGAAATTTAAAATTTCTATTCAACGGTTCCTTCTCCTGGTCTATCAACCAAATCATCCGTAGTCAAATCAGGTACATTAAGAATTATTTTCTCCTTAGTAAAGCTGTCCGAACCGGAAAACTTTCCGTCTTTTATAATAACGGGAGCTTTCCCGACCACCGAAGATTTGACGCCTACTTGAAAACTGACCTCATATTTTGACGTCAATATGCCGGTCCCCTGAGGCAAAACTCCGATATTCCATACTACTTCGGAATTGTTCGAATTAAAAACCGGCTCGGTCTGCCCAAGGCCGACGCTTACTATATTCTTCCATGTTACGCCGGGTGGCAATACGGCTCTTACCTCCACGGTGTTCATATCGTTTCCGGGATTGGCAATTTGCCAATGAACCGTGAAAACTGTCTCCTCTCCCGCCTTTGGCGGCAAGGGACCGGATAGACCGAAGGCCGGATCGTTATAAAAGGCAGTCTGCAAAAAAGTCGGCTGGGTGCTTATCCTTGTAACCATATCGGCGGAAGCGGCAACTTCGTTGCCGTCAACGCCAGAAGGCACATTGGAAGTGCTTAAACGGGAAGATGTCTTTACGAAGAAATTTCTGGCGCCGGCGCCGCTGGAAGGAAAGTCTTTCTTTACATCCACCGTAAATTTAACTTCTCCTGATTTATTCGGCGGAAGAACTGAAAAGTCCGGCACAACGGCAGCATTCCAGACAATCGTTCCCCTGGAACCGTCATAAAATCCGCCGCTTGTATCTAAAGTTGCCAAGTCATACATCTCGCCCTCAAGCTTAATTTCTAAATTCAGTCCGATGAGATTGTGGTTGGAGTTATTTTTATACCTTACAACATATTGAAGCCGATCTCCCAAATGCGCCGCATATGTTTTGGACCCATTTGCAAAAACTTCAAGGCCCAAAAGAGGATTTGATATCAACGAAGAAGTGGCAGATTTCTGATAAGCCACAAACTCATCGCCAACCTTCCGTTTAAGAGAGACCGATACTGTCTTAACTTCACCCTCTTTCCCGCGCAAAATTCCCTTAACGCTAATGCGGCCGCCGTCACTCCGCCTTAACAGAGGCACAGACCAGGTATTTGTTCCGACCGGCTTTGGGGTTTGTTCTTGGATTTCAAATCCGTCGGGATAACTAAATTCAAATTTGATATCCGAAATATTTTCACCGGACTCGTTTCTATAATCAAATATGTAGTTCACCGCCTGGCCGGATACCGCCGTCGGAGGCGCTACCAGCGTCAAAGATACCGGAACGCTAATAAGCGTCGTGGAAGTTGTTTCGCTTTTTTCAAAAGACGAACGCAAATTCCCCGCTCTGAATTCAAGTTCGATTTTAGCATTTTTGATATTCCCCCTGTCGCCAACCATGAAAGCCCGGAACTCTTTTTCTTCTGATTTTCCGCTTTGAAGCTCATCAACCGTAAATGTCTCCGTGAGCTCCCCGGAAACTTTCCCGTCTTTTATTACCACCGATTCTTCCGGGTATGTAAATTTAAATCTTAAGTTGTGGAGCTTTATCTTCGTATCGTTGCCGTATTTAACTTTGTATACCACTTCATCGCCCACAGAAGCTTGAGTCGGACCGTTCAATTCCAAAATAACCTGATTCTCACTGAAAGACGGCTTGCCAAAAAGGAAGATGACGATTGCCACGATAAAAAGAATAAGAGCTAGAAGAATAAGCCACTTTAGTAATTTCTGTGCCATAATCTATTTTATCACACTCATCAATTCCAGCGAAGAGAACTTGCCGCCTGAAACATACTCGAACATTCCGTCTAATACCGATCTTCTATAATCTTTTGTCCCATTATTATAGTTAAGGTTCAACAACGAGAAGTCCTCCTGACTTATCAATATCCCGCCCTGTCCATCCAAAAAACATCGTTTGCAAACAATCCCACCTAATGCGTGATTAAAGGCACCGAAAGTTTCAGTGTCTATTTTGTCGTTGCATGACTTACAAGAATTGACCTCCGGTAAGTAACCGAGAATGTCGAGCAACCTGGACTGGCCTTGTCTTAATAATATTCCGGGGCTCGCGTCATTCTTATTTAGTTCACTGAAAAATGTGATTAAGAAACACCACAATTTGTCGTCCTTATCATTCTCAAAAACCATTTTGTCTATGGCCTCGATGAAAAAATAAGCAACCGCAGTTTTTGCGGTGGAGCTCTTTATGCCAACATAAGAATTAGCCGTTTGAGCTCCCGTAATTATCGGCATCCGCCAGCTGGCGGACCCGCCCACAAGCTCAAATTCGACCAAATTAAATGTATCCAGGTGCAGCGCTTGGATAGAACCCGGTTTGAGTATGCTTTTAGCAATTGCCGTAATCTTGCCAAAGTCTTCGGTATAACAATCCACCAACTGATCGTACTCGTTGGTGTTCTGTTTTTTTAAAATTATCGCCTTAGTCGTCATTTACAAACTTGTAAGATAGGTCTTGATAAATTTACCGGTCGCCATGACCGTTTCTTCTTTTATTTTCGGGTTGCTGGAAGCAACCCATTTCGCAAAATTATACAGTTCTGTATTATCAACCCTGACCCACTTATTATTTTTATACAAAAAATAAAACAAAGTAACCATGGCAATTCTTTTGTTGCCATTTTTAAAAGGATGGTTTTTTATCATCAAGTAAAACAAAATTGCTGCTTTTCCAACCAATCCTATGTATAATTTCCTACGGCTAAATGTCTGAAACGGCATCGCCAGACAGCTCTCCAAAATATTCGGGTAACGAGAACCGAAATCAGGAATCGGTTCATACCACTCCATAAACTTTTTAGCCAGACGATGGGCCACATATTCTATTTCCAAAATTGATATGGATCTCATTCTTGGCCAAGCAATTTTAAGGTCTCACCGTACTCCTTAACAGTTCGATCAATTGCCCTATCAATCTCACTCTTTTTTTGGGATGTTAAAAAGTTGCCGGACAAGCCAAGTATAGCCTTTTCCGCAATAATAAAATTGCGTCCGATTTTTTTGGCTTTAATCCGACCGTTTTTTATTTTCTTGAAAACAGCCACCCGGCTTATTCCCAGTATCTTAGCCGCCTCGCTTGTTGAAAGATATTTATCCATAATTAAAGTTATCATATGTTAACCTAATGGTCAATGGTTAACATATGAACTATCTCGCCATTTTTAATAATTTATCCTCTCGTTTCATGATATTATCTCAAAATTACCCCAAGCAATTCTGGAAATTCTGTTGTTCCCATATCGTCTTGCGTGAAGTGTCTTCTTCCTTTTAATTCTATGACTTTTCCATCTAGTGCTTCATGAAAAATTTTCAAACTTTCCTTTCCGTCGTTTTCTTCATCGTCGGAAGTAAACATAATAATTTCTTTTACTCTTGATTTCATTGTCTCGTCTATTGGATACTCATAAAATGCTTTTCTAAATTCGTCGTCTTTATCCGGGATTTTCCAAGGAGCCACAAGTATCAGTTTATAAATTTTTTGATTAGTTTCTCCGAGCCAGCGAACCAAGAAAGCACAGCCACAACTGTGGCCAACTAAAATTGAATCTTCATCAACTTTATATTTATCAAACTCTTTTTTGAATTTGTAGTAGTCAGGTGCCCACGGTTCCGGCATAAGCGGTGTTTCTGTTTCAATATCTCTTAATACCAGCTCCTTTTTTAGCCAAGGAATCCAATGTTTATCGTAAGTCCGTGTTTCAGAACTCATGGCTTTTTCGGTATCAGACGGACACCCGTGAATTATTAATACTCGTTTTTTCATTCTTAAATCTTAAATCTATTTACGCACCCCCGCCCAAATCTTTTTTCCCGGCACCAACTCCGTTTCTTTTTCAATGTCATACGCCTTGTCGTCGTGTGGACTATTTTTAAATTCGGACAACAAGACTTCTTTCTTTATTTCGTCAGAAAATTGGCGAATTGCTTCCGATAGGCCCCCGTCATCACTATGCCATTGGCAAAAAACTTTGTCGTCTAAACGATACTTCGCTTCTTTTCGCATATCTTGTATCTGTCGCATCAATTCTCGAGCATAGCCTTCATGAATTAAAGCTGTCGAAAGTTCAAGATCTAAAGTCATCTCTTCTTTCTGGCTCTCATCATAAACAACCTCTTTCACATTTAACTCCTGCCTGATTAAATCGAGCAGCTCTTTTCTTGGTTTTGAATTTTGAATTTTGAATTTTGAATTTGTTTCGAGTTTGGAGTTTAGAGTTTCGAGTTTGCCAAGCACCAGCTTGGCGAGCGGCTGTCTAACTTTAATCTGTTTTTCCTTTCTCAACGCCAATCCGGCCGTAACAATTTCTCTTACTTTATCCATTTCGTTTTCCAATTCTTTATCTATTAATTTCTTGTCTGATTTAGGCCAGTCGTGCAAATGTACGCTTTCGGTTCCCATATTGTGGCCCTTGTGAAGGCGCTTATGAATGTCTTCAGCGACAAATGGAATGAATGGGGCAATAATTTTATCCAACTCAAGTAATACAAATCGCAAAAGTCCTAATGCTTTCTTTCTTTTTCTTGAACGTCTTAACCACCAGTTGGATAAGTCTTCAACAACAAATTTTTCTATTGCTCTGGCTGCCGGCGTTGGATCGTATTTATCTAAATTATCAGCAACTTCTCCCGCAAGTCCATTTAATTTTGATAAAATCCATCTATCCAACAAGGTCGTTAGTCGTTGGTCGTTAGTCGTTGGTTCAGTAGCATACAATTCCCAAAACCTGACACAATTATCAAGCGTACCAAAAAATCCTTTCTGTTTGTCTTCAATCTCTCTTGGAATTACGCTTTTGTTTTCACCCACCGACATTGACGACAAAAAATACCATCGCAACACATCGGCGCCGTATTTATCCATTAATTCCATCACCGGTACATAATTGCCTTTTGATTTGGACATTTTCTGTCCTTTTTCATCAAGAGTGTGCCCCAGCACCATCACATTTTTATATGGCGCTCCTTTATCAAGCAAAGTTGAAATAGCCAGTAACGTATAGAACCATCCGCGCGTCTGATCTATCGCCTCAACTATAAAATCTGCGGGAAATTGTCGCCCCGCTGCCGATGTTGACTTGTCGTTAAGACGCAGAGACCGGTCCCGTTGAAAAGAGGGACAGAACTCAACAAAAGGACAATTTCGGCACTGGGACGCCCACTGGGCATACGGCATTGCCCCGGAATCAAACCAGACATCTATCAGATCGGGAATTTTAAACATTTGTGATTTGCATTTCGGGCATTTTAAAGTTATCCGGTCGATATAAGGACGGTGAAGATCCAACTCTCCGTCGTCGTCATGCGGCCAGTTTTTGAAGTCAATCTTTTTTAATTCGCCTTGAGAAGGAAAAAATCTATCTCTTGCGGCAATTGTTTCTTCCGGACCCAGCCCCAAAGTAAATGTCTCCAACAGCCACAACGGATCACCGTGGCTTACGATCAATATTCTTTTGCCTTCATGTTTTAAATCTAACTCTCTTAAAACCCCCGACATTCTCTTGCGCACTTCCTTCCAGTTTTCCCCATCGGCTGTTTTAACCTCCCACCCTTGATCCGGCATATGATTAGTCACGCAAAAATCGTGCGTTTTTCCTTCGCACAATGTGCCATGTTGAATTTCTCCAAGAGCTGGTTCAAATTCGGGGCTTAAGCCCAATTCACCGGCAATTATTTGAGCCGTTTCTTTGGTTCTTAAAAACGGCGAGGAAATTATCATGTCCACCCCGCCTAGTTTCTTCAACTGCTTGGCGGCTTTTTTAACCTGTTCTTTTCCGTCTTCGGTCAAATGATATTTATCGCTTTCAATCCTTGAGCTGATTATCTCGTTGCCGCCTTCTCCGTTTTTCTCGCTATGGCCATGCCGCAATATGTAAAATTCATTCTTGGGTTTGTAGCGGTATTTCTCCAAATCCTCCAACGACCCGACAACAAGAAAATTTCCACACCCTCTACTTTGATTATTGGTTATTGATTCTTGGTTATTCCCAGTTTGGCACCGCCAAACTGGGAGCGGTGTTCCCCAATACCTCTCGCGTGAAAACGCCCAATCCTTACCTTCTTTCAGCCACTGGCCGAATCGGCCTTCTTTTATGTGCTCAGGAAGCCAGTTAACTTTCTCATTATTTTCTAAAAGCTGTTTATTCACCGCCGACATTTTGATGAACCAGGATTCTTTAGCGTAATAAATCAGAGGAGTATTGCATCGCCAACAAAAGGGGTAGTCGTGTTCAAAGTTTTCAACTTTGAACATTAAATTTCTAATTTCTAATTCTCTAATTACTAAACTTTCCGTTTCCGGGTCTTTAACGTATCTACCGTCCAGTTCTTTGCTTACGCCAACAAATCTCCCTTGTTCATCTACGGTGTGGAATTTGGGAAGTCCTAATTTTGTCCCTAAATTATAATCATCCTCGCCATACATTACCGCCGTGTGGACTACACCCGTGCCCTCACTGGTTGAAACAAAATCGGCGTCATAAATTTTATAAGAGTTTTCGGACTTTAATTCCTTTACGTTAAAGAGCGGTTCGTATTTCAGGCCAACTAGTTCCTTGCCAGGAACAGTATTAAGTATTTCGTATTTAGTATTAAGTATCTTTTCGGCCAGACCTTCGGCTAAAATATAATTCTCGTTCTTGCCCTTGATACTTAATACTTGATACTTAATACTTGGCCCCACCGCCAAAGCAACATTGCCCGGAAGCGTCCACGGCGTAGTCGTCCAAGCAAGAATGTAGGTTTTAGGTTTTAGAGTATTGGGTTTTAGGTTTTTGGATTTGTTTAGAAATTCGGAATTAGAAATTAGAAATTTAACCGTAACCGCTTTATCGGTTACGGTTTTGTATCCCTGCGCTACTTCGTGGGAAGATAAAGGCGTTCCGCACCTTGTGCAGAAAGGCACGACTCGATGGGCAAGGTAAAGCAGTTTCCTGTCCCAGATTTTTTTAATTATTGCCCAAAGTGACTCAATGTATTTATTTTCATAAGTACTATAGGGGTTGTCGGTATCAAGCCAGAAACCGGTTCTTCTGGTCATCTCCTCCCATTCGGCTTTATATTTCCAAACGCTCGTTTTTGCTTTTTTATTAAACTCTGTTATGCCAAATTTTTCTATGTCCTTCTTATTTTTAAATGCTAGTTCTTTTTCAATTTCAATCTCGACAGGCAGACCATGAGTATCCCAGCCGGCTTTTCTTAAAACATAAAACCCTCGCATCGTTTTGTAGCGGCCATACAAATCTTTATACACGCGGGTCAAAAAGTGCCCGATATGGGGTAATCCGTTCGCGGTAGGAGGCCCCTCAAAAAAAACAAAAGACTTCTCTTCCTTACGATTACTTAGAGACTTCTCAAATATCTTATCTTCTTTCCAAAAAGAGAGTGCTTCCTGTTCTACTTTCTTAAAATTAAACATATTACTGATATTAGCTGAATTTTTAATACAGTTCAATTAAATTAAAAAGTCCGTTTAAGCGGACTTGAGCTTGGTAAACAAAATTAACATAATAGTGGCTAATGCCTGCCACCAAAAATTAATCCTAAAGCTTAACGGCACCATGCCGTGAACGCCAAGGTGACAAATAGCACTTAAACCGGCAAGCCATTGTTGCCTGAAAAAATAGGTAAACAGCAATTCCAAAACATCGGGTAAGGCGCCGCCAACCATCCCAAAAAAAAATAATAGTGCCAGCAACAAAGTTATCTACAGGAATCAAAACAAGGGCAAAGACCAATCCTGTTTCTCCGAGAATAAACGCCCACAAAACACGGCCTCCCGATGAGTATTCCTGGTGAGGGAAGGCATCTAAAAAGATGTGCGACAAGAGGCCGGCGACAAATGCACAAAAAGCTCTTTCCGGCAGACTGGCGTCCAGCGACAAATATTTTTGAATCGCTACCCCCGTTGCCGCTCCGGCGGCCAGGTGAAGTGAGGCTGTCAATCCACGCTCCGTCTTTATCTGAAAGGACTGGGAAATATTTAACTCCAATTTTCCCAAAAAAGCAAAGTTATGCTAAGTTTACTTCTATGAAAAAGGCAATTTTAATTTTAGCTATTATTTTTATAAGCAATCTGGTCGGATTGTATTTCGGCATGTATTCAGTGTGGTGGTTTGACATGATTCATCATTTTCTGGGCGGTTTTTTCGTCGCAATGCTGATGTGGCATTACTTATCCGATGGTCCAAATTCCATATTCCATACTCCATATCCAAAACTGAAACAATATTTAATACTGGTGGGGGCTGTAAGTTTTATCGGGGTCGTTTGGGAGTTCACCGAATACTTAGCCAGCCAAACATTAATAGAACCGATGTACAAATATTTACACATCAGAGCTTACTTCATCGGCGATCTTGACGATACGATAAACGATCTGCTGATGGACATACTTGGAGCATTATCCTTCATGTCTCTTAAGCGAAAGTAATTTAAATTCTCTTGAGAGTTTCAATGCCAAGAATGCCGAGACCCCGCTTAAGGATAGCTGCGGCAGTTTCTATTAATACAAGTCTGGCGTTTCGTCTGTCGATATTTTCGTCTTCAAGAACGCGGATTGATTCGTAGAAACGATTAGCTTCGTTTGAAAGCTCATAAAGATACAAAGCAAGGCTATTTAAAGCGTTCAGTTCCATGCATTTCACAACTGCATCTGAGAATTCTAAAAGTCGTTTCATTAATTTTTCCTCTTCTGGTTCGGTCAAAAGAGAAACATCACCTTCTTTTCTATTTTTAGCTTTTGCAATAATGCTTGCCAATCGAGCATAAGCATATTGCAAGTACGGCCCGCTATTACCAGAAATGTCCAGCATTGCTTTCCAGTCAAATACTATATCTGTATGAGGATGTTGTTTGAGATCGTTATATTTCAAAGCTCCAATGCCTACTACTTTGGCAATCTCACTCGCTTCTTTTTCTGACAGTTCGGGGTTCTTTTCTTTTACCACTCTGCCGGCAAGAGCAACTATTTTATCTATGACATCCTGAAGAGGAATTACTTTCCCCTCCCTTGTCGCCAGTTTCTTACCGTCCTCGCCCAATACCATACCAAACTTAACATGGGCTAGTTCTGCGTTTTTCAATCCTAATTTTTTTGCGACAGCAAATAACTGTTCAAAGTGAAGCGTTTGTTGGTTGGCAACAATATAAAGAATTTTATCCGCCTGATAACTCCGAATGCGGTCTTCTAAACTTGCCAAGTCACGAGTCATGTATAATGTGGCCCCGTCAGATTTTTGTAACATTGCTACCGGCAAATTTTCAAGTTCAATAACCAACGCCCCCTCGCTTTCTGTTGCAATCCCCTTTTGCTGAAGTTCCACTATGAGCGGTTTAAGCTTGGATTCATAGTCACTCTCGCCTTTTATGATCTGAAACATTCCAATGTTTAAATCCTTATAAATACATCTAAATTCTTCCAATGACTGAGAACGAAACAATTCCCATAATTCTCGGTTTTGAGAATCGCCTTGTTCAAGTTTTAAAAACTCCCTCTGTCCTTCTCCTTCCAACGACGGGTCCTTTTTCAAATTCTGATGGAACATTACATAGAGCTCCACAAGTGTTGTAGAAGGGTTTGTTTTAAGTTTCTCAGGATCTCCCCACCGTTTCCAGGCAGCAATCAATTTCCCAAATTGCGTTCCCCAGTCCCCTATGTAATTCCAGCGGATTACTTTGTAACCAAGCTTTTCATAAACATTCGCAAGAGAATCGCCGATAATGGTGGAACGAAGGTGGCCTATGTGCATTGGCTTGGCAATATTTGGCGAAGAATACTCAACTATCACTGTTTTGCCATTTCCAGTATCAGACAAGCCAACTGAGTCAATATTTTTATAAGTTTCTGCTAGTTGTTTTTGTAAAAACTCTTTTTTCAGAAAAAAATTAACAAACCCCGGCCTTACCGCTTCTACTTTTTGAAAAACGCCGGCGAGGTCTTTATCCCTGCTTAACTCTGACGCCAGTTCTTCTCCGACTTTCATCGGATCTTCGCCCTTTTTTTCTTTGCCCTCCGTAGCTTTATGCGAAGGACGGGTCGCCAAAACAAAAGCAATATTGGTCGAATAATCCCCCATTTTGTCATCAGGCGGCACAAGGACGTCAAAGCTGACACCGGAGAATTTATCTTGAAGTTTTTGCCTAAGCAGACTTTTAACCATAGCAATTACTAATATAGCTGAATTTTGTTAAAACAAAAACCCCAATTTGAGGTTCGTTGTGAAATATTTAGCTTAGCTTGCTTCTTTATCCGGCGGCACAGCAGATACCTTCACATTGGATGCTGGCACGCGAATCAGTTCCGGCTCAAACAATGCTGAAACTTGCAGATTATACTTTTGACAGAACTTATCTCTTAGTTCCTTCATTTTTTCTTTACTGATATCAGCATTGTCAAGGCACGCCTGAAGATCTTTGGCCAGCTCTCTCCTTAGCTTTGGATTATAAGCCCCCAGGAGAATGAATGTGTCTTTGACCTCCCCTATCGCATACGATTCATAATCGCCGTTAAATTTAATTGTATGCAGTACCTCAAACACAGGGTCAAAAATCATAAACTCAACAGCCAAAGCCCGTTGTGACCAAAATTCCTCTACCGCGCCTTTCAGATATCTCGACAAAAAATATAAAGCAACTGTCGAGTGGAAATCTTGCGGAGAATACACGTCATTTATGGATCCCTTAATTTCGCCCAAAATATCGGTTGCCTCTCCTATCTCACTGGTTGAGGCGCCCATAAACACAGTAAAAAATCTTCCATGGTTTTGGACCTCGGGAGGATTGTCTGACAAAACAAGAAACCTCTGTTGGTCTCCGACTTTAATAAATATGCATGTGTTGTTGCCTAGACGCCGCTGAGCGTCATATTCTTTCAAATAAAGTTCGGCCAACATCCCAGACAAGCCGCTCTTTCTTCTTTTTTTTGCAGCAACTGCTCGCTTAACAGTTTTAGGCGACATTGCCATCTCTCCTTTCCTGGTCTACTAGTCTGTCTCTTGCTTCTTTGACCCTATCGGGCTTGATAAACTCAAACCCCCGATCAGCAGTAATAACTGCCACCGAAGGAACCGCTAGTCTGACATCTGAAGTGCCCATATCTTTCTTACCGGCCATATATACGGCCCTGACAGCAAGCTCTAGCGCTTCTTTTGTGTCAAGAACCAGAGTTTTTATCTTGCCCCTGAATCTTTCCAGCTCATCTTCGGCCCTGTCTCCGCCTGAACCAGTTGTGGCAAAGATGCTTGCTGTTTTGGAGCCCGCTGGCTCAACAGAGTAAATTTTGGATTCCAGAGGATTGAAGTTGAAACCGGCAATTATGCCCCACGCTTCAAGAAAAATTCCATGGTTATAGTGAATCCTCAAAAAACGAGAAAGATAATTGGCCATCCCGTCTAAAGAAAGGGGCACTCCAAATCTATTTCTAAAATCCCTGTCGGCTCTGCGCAAACTTTCAGCCACCGCCTGTCCGTCACTAACCATGCCGGCAAACATAAACCCGGAATACAATCCGATTTGGCTTACCTTAACCGTTTCTTGAGACATAATTGAAAACCAGCTGCTTGTCTGTCTGTCGCCGGCAAGCATTACGCCATGCTTAAAATGAAACGCCAAAATAGTCGTACCACTGTCCAGCAGAGTTTTATAGCCCTCTTTTTGATTTTCAAAATTGGGACGGCCGTTAGCCTTAATGGCTGTTTCGGACAAAAGGGCCGATTCAGGAATCGTTGATCTTAACGCTTCCTCAAAAATTTCTCTGCGCACTGGCAGTTTCCCTTGTAAAAGTTCGTTGCGAAAAAGATAACAGAACCTCTTAAAAAGTAAACACCGCACTTGGCTAGACAGAAAACCGCCACAACTTATCTTTCCACTTGCCGGCGTAATCCACGCCTATCCTTTTGCCTCTTTTTATCTTCGGCTGTCTTTCTTTAGAATCTTCTACCCAAATCTCGTTACTCTTGCATAAATCGACTTCGTTTAAACTTTTATCTATTTTAAGTTCTCGGCACAAGATTCCTGGTCCGCTTAGTTTTGAATTTGGGATTTTGAGCTTGTTTAGAGTTTCGAGTTTAGCGTTTAGAGTTTCCGCAGTTCTTATAAGAACTGCGGAAGGATACCCTTCTTTTTCCGTAACTACATTAAAACAATGATACATTCCGTAAATCATATAAATATAGGCATGGCCCGGCGGACCAAACATTATTTTTGTCCGATTGGTTAACCCTTTTGACGCATGACTGGCCAAGTCATGCGGACCGCAATAAGCTTCAGTTTCTGTTATTTTTGCTTTTATCACCTCGCCGCCCAGACGCCGACACAAATGCTTACCAAGAAGTTCTTTGGCTACTATCACAGTGTTTCTGTCGAAAAAACTTTTATTTAATTTCATGGTGTTCCGGTTGACCCCGTAGTGAATTTTTCGATTGCCTCCAGCTTTTGCCCGCCTTTTTGGCGGGTATTCGAAAAATCTACTACAGGGTTGAAAAATTTTTGATTTAGCTTCATAATGGTATCCATGGACTCACACAATCACGATAAACTAACAATTGAAGCGGTCAAAAAGGCCGCGCCTTCGGTGGTCAGCATTGTTATATCAAAATATCTTCCAAAGTTTAAGAGCATAAGCCCTGCTCCGTTTTTCAATCCTTTCTTTTTCGGCGATGTTGAAGAAGGACAAAAACAAAAAGTAAGCGTCGGCGGAGGTTCGGGGATCATTGTCCACCCAGACGGCCTTATTTTAACCAACAAACATGTTGTCTTTGACCAAGATGCCGAATACACCGTTATTACTATAGACGGAGAAGAGCACCAAGCTAAAGTTCTTTCCCGGGATCCGATAAACGATGTAGCCGTGATCAAAATTAACACCAAGGGGCTGACGGCGGTTCGCCTCGGCAATTCTTCCAAATTAGAACTAGGGCAAACCGTTATCGCCATCGGCAACGCATTGGGAATGTTTTCAAATACTGTTTCAAAGGGAATTATATCAGGACTGTCACGAAGCATTTCCGCCGCGCTCGGCACAGACGGAGCGATGGAACACCTACGAGGCGTACTCCAAACGGATGTGGCAATTAACCAGGGAAATTCGGGGGGGCCGCTTATCAACCTTGATGGCGAAGTCGTCGGTATAAACACAGCTATTATCGCCGGCGCGCAAAATATCGGATTTTCAATACCGATCAACTGGGCCAAGCAAGACCTTGAAGACATCATCAAATACGGAAGGATAGTCAAACCGTTCATCGGCCTTCAATATGTAATGCTGAATAAAAATTTAAAGAAACAGTACGACCTGCCGACGGACTGTGGCGCGCTTGTCGTACGCGATCATACCCCCGGCGCAGTAGCCGTCGTACCCAACTCGCCGGCAGAAAAAGCAGGTATAAAAGAAAATGATATCGTCCTTGAATTAAATGGCGAGAAATTGACTGATAAAGTCGACTTCAGCGACACGCTTCAAAAATGTAAGGTGGGCGACGAGGTACAACTCACGGTTCTACGAAAAGACCAGCATCTCAAACTGAAAGCGGTACTAGAAGAACGCAAATAACCGCTTTACGCTTTAAGCTTTAAGCTTTAAGCTTATGGCATGGCAGACTACGCGACAAATTCCAAGGCTCACTTTGACTACGAAATCCTTGAGACAATTGAGGCGGGTTTGGTATTGGAGGGCCACGAGGTCAAGTCCATCAAAACCGGCAAGGTTTCCATAAAGGGCTCCTATGTAAAAATACTCAACGGGGAGCCGTATCTTGTGGGCGCCGTAATCTCTCCCTACCAGCCGGCAAACACACCCAATGACTATGATCCCCAACGGTCAAGAAAACTTCTTCTGTCTAAAAAGGAGATGTCTGCTCTTATCGGTACATCGCAAGCCCACGGTCTGACGCTGATACCGTTAAAAATATATGACAAAAAAGGGCGGCTGAAATTGCTCGTTGGCATCGCCCGCGGAAAGAAAAAGTACGACAAGCGCGAGGCCATCAAGAAAAAAGATGTAACAAGGGCAAGACAACGCGGTATTGAAGAATATTAGATTTCGTGGTATAATGAATTCATGGGGATGAATGTTTCGACGAGGTTATTGCCCCATTAAGTGCTTAGGGTGGTATGGTTGTTACACCACCATAATCAAATCCGACCATTTTAATAGGTGCAAATCATTCACCTGTATACGCTTACGCCTAACATAGTTTAGGTAAAGCCATCCTGGCCTCGATGCTCATTAGAGGATTCCGGGGTGTCATTCAATGAGCTCTATCGCACAAACAGTCCTCCACTGTGCGATGAAATGAAGGAGGAATAGCCAAGAATAATTTTGCTTGATTTCTACTTCTTGGTGAAATATCAAATCAGCTATCTAAGTAGACACTTTTTTGGGAAAAGCTTCGGACGAGGTTTCAACACCTCCATCTCCACCTCTACACTAAAACTTCGAAGTGCACAGCACTATAAAAACAAAACCGCTTTTAAGCGGTCTTGTTTTTGACATATTTCATAACATTCTATACAGTAAGGTCGGTTCATTTAGTATCTAGGTTATGTATTATGCCCGACATAAAGTACCCTTATTTACCAGAAGGTCGAACTATCAAGTATGTGCCGGAAACACATCCGGGCATGATAATCGCCAGAGAAGAAGCACGAAGGCACTCGCTTGATAAAGTTATGCCGACCGGGTCTATTGTTGTAAAAGATGCTCGGATTCTCGGCCGAGGCGCTAATGGAAGCGATTACCACACTAAACATGAGTGCGAAAGAATTCGCCGGCAATGTCCTACTGGCATAGGATACGAGCTTTGCGAAGGATGTCACCCCAAGAATCACAGTGAAACAAAAGCTATACTAGATGCTCATGGTCGCGACACCATGAACGCTGACCTCTATCTCTGGGGCCACTGGTGGTGCTGTCAATGGTGCTGGGATACGATGATAGAAGCCGGCATAGCCAATGTATTCCTGGTCAAAAACAGCGAGGTCCTGTTTAACAAAGAACACTCCGATAACATTGTTGGGAGACAGTTTACTGCGTAACCAATGGATCCGAGTCAATCTCGGATTTTTTTATTCCAGTGACTGGGATAATCCATCTTTATAGTTTTGAGCTCGCCCGTGGTTGCTGTTTTAAATGTAATCTCGGTAGCTGAAAGTAAAATTGAACCATCATCGATTTTTTCTTTTGAACCATACTTTGCGTCGCCGACTATCGGGTACCCGGTAACGGCAAGCTGGACTCGTATTTGGTGGAACCGGCCGGTTTTAAGCTCTATTTTCAGTAACGAGTATTTTCTCCCCGATTTTAAGGTCTTATAGCAGAGCTCGGCCAGATCTCCTTCTTTGACGACTTCCGACTTGTTCTCAATCTCATTTTTTTGAAGATGATGGACCAGCGCGCCTGAAAGCGGTTTTATCTTTCCTTTAACTACTGCGTGATAAATTTTTTTAACGGTTCGGTTGCGAAATTGTTCTGACAAACGGGCCGCACCCTTGCTTGTTTTAGCAAATAAAATAATTCCGGATACCGGCCGGTCCAAACGGTGCAGAATGCCGAGAAAAACATTTCCCGGCTTCTTGTCCCTTTCTTTGATGAACATCTTTACCTGCCAATAAAGAGTATCATCGTCATGGCCTTCTCCGCCAGCTGGCGGACTCCCTTTTTGAACGAGAATCCCTGCTGACTTATATACCGCTATTAAGTGATTGTCTTCGTATAAAATTTTGATCATGGCAACTTGGATAATTATGATAACTATGATAAGATACTTTATCAAAAGTGCAAAAACAACTTAACGCAAACAATCGAATACGAGCCGTCCAGCTTCAGGTTATAGATGAAGGAGGTAATCAGCTTGGAGTAATGCCGACGCAAGAAGCGTTGAAATTGGCCAGGGAAAGAAATTTAGACTTGGTAGAAGTGTCCCCGCAAATACAGCCCCCTATTGCCAAAATCATGGATTATGGTAAATATATGTATCGCAAGGAGAAGCAGGAGAAAAAGTCCAAGCAGAAAGTCCAGGAAAGAAAAACCGTCAGAGTCGGCTTCAAAACCGGAGTCCACGATCTGGATTTCAAGGCAAAGCAAATAAATGAGTTCCTGAATGACGGCCATATCGTTAAGGTAGAGCTTACTCTTCGCGGAAGAGAAAAAGCTTTAGCCCACATGGGCAGGCAAAAACTTGAGCAGTTTATGACAAAATTGAGTAATTTTTCAGTCCAAGAAAGTATAAAAAGATCCCCCTTTGGCTGGACAATTATAATTAGAAAATAGGACTTAATTAGAGAGTCTAATCACTAATGGCTAACCAATGACCCACGGAGCAAAAACAAAAAAAGCCCTCTTTAAGAGGGTCAAAATAACGGGGAGGAATAAAATAATGAAAAGGCCTCCCGGCCAGAATCATTTTAACGCCAAAGACTCCGGAAGCCAGACCCGCCAAAAACGAGGAGACAAAGTCGGCCCGCATGAGTTAATAAAATCAACCAAATCACTTTTAACAAGATATCTTTAAGAAATCCCTAATCTCTAAACAATACCAAAATTATGCCCCTTCGGGGCATTTCCCACGGAGAGAATTTTTTAAAACTTTTGAGATTTGATATTTGAGATTATTCAGAGTTTAGAAATTAGAATTTAGAAATTTATTAGACTTTATGCCAAGAGTTAAACGAGGTGTACAAGCAAACGCCAGAAGAAAACGACTGCTGAAACACGCAAAAGGTTTTATGTGGACTCGAAAGTCCAAATACCGCCAAGCCAAAGAAGCCCTGCTTCACGCCTGGTCATTCCAGTTTGCCGATAGGAAAAAGAAAAAGAGAGATTTTCGGCGACTGTGGCAGATAAAGATAGGTGCTGCGGCAAGAGAAAACGGCCTTACCTACTCCAAACTCATAGACAAGCTTAAAAAAGCAAATGTAGAACTGGACAGAAAGATACTCTCCGACCTCGCCGCCAACAACCCGGAAGTATTCAAAAAAATAACTTCCGAACTCTAGATAGCTCGGGCCAGCTCAACTGGCCCTAACCCAAAACCCGCCAGATGGCGGGTTTTGGGTTACTTTCAATATTTGGCAGAGCCGACAGATCTTGATGGTGAGCTAGCCGGACCAGAACATTGCATTGCCCTTCCGAAGCTCAAAGAGCGAAGAAGGGGAAAACTTTGTTCTCAAGAATTTATGATTATTTTATCAAGAATCCTTTAGATTTTGAGTTTAACATCAATTTTGCCAATTAAAAAGCCGGGGTTAGCCGGCACATCATAGGCGTTAAAGACCTCTTCTTGATTTTTCTGCCTTGAGCTCTCGGTCATAGCTCTCAACATCAAAACATAGTCCATAATCATCCCATTGCTCATGAAGATCTTTAAAAGCTGCGAGCAACTCACTGTTGCTCATTTTCTTTGTTTCTTCAGTATAGATATCTTCGCCATCGCGATATAGCGTGAACCTATGATCAGTTGGTAAATGAGCTGGGTTTTCCATTTTCTGACTCCTTTCTGAATTTACTATATTGTACCAAAAATCAAATAAAATGCAAGTCAAAGTTTTCCATTCTCCCTGGCCCCTACCCAGGCCAAAGAGAATAGGCAAACTCAAGTGATTCAGTATTTACCTTACAAATCGTTCCTAACCGCTTGTATTTGAATTAGTGCAGAGTATTCTTGAATTAGTTCGAACCCATTTCGCCGCCTTCGGCGGGAGACCGTTTTATTTCAGGTGCATGAGAATGCGCTTTTTTGTTGCCCCATCTAGCTTACATCACCAATTAACATGTTAAATTGGGTATTATGAACAAAAAAGCGTAATCCAAACTGCCCAATCTGCAGCAGTAACAAAACAGTTAAGCGAGGAAGCAGGAACGGTCAGAAGAGATATTTTTGTAAAAAGCAAAGGCATTCTTTTTCAATAGACCACAGAGTTAAACCCATATTCTGGGTAGCTCACATTGATGGCATACCTTTTCGTAAACTAGTCGATGAGTATAATCCATCTCCAGCTCAAATATTTCAGCGAGTTAAAAAAGAAATGGATAGCCTGCCAGAGAATACTTGGCTATCAGCTAACTATTGCAACAGGTGGAGCGGTAGATTAGTAGTTGATGGTAAATATGTAAAAGTAAAAGGCTATGACCAAAAGATACCATTCATCTATGGCATTGATTATCTGACTCATGATATTCCCGTCGGATTACTGGCTCCAAGTGAAAACGAAGAAGCCTATTACAAATTCTTTGTTTTACTTAAAACCTGTAAATATCCATTTCAAATTGTTATTGCCGACGATAATGGAGCTGTCAGGCCAGCTTTAGCTAAAGTATTTCCGACAGTCAGGGTTCAATTATGGCAGAACCATTATTTAGAAAATTGGAGACAGGCATTAGCTATTAGAACTAATGAAAAATACCGAGAATTCTTTTATGGATTGGTTGGCTGCTTTGACCCCAAATTACATCACAAGGCCAGAGAAGCCAGATGGCAGTATCTTTACTTCAGATATGGCAAATACAGCTCTGTAGTCCAAACTGTGCTTGTAGATGTAGCTAAAAGAAGCAATGAGCTTTTTGCCTTCAAATATCGCTTAGAGCATTGTCCCAATACAACCAATATCATTGAAAGTTTCAATTCACACCTACAAGGCAGATTAAAATCAATTAAAGGTTTTCAGAGTTTCCATTCAGCCGAGAGATGGCTAAATGCCTGGATGATAAGACGAAGGACTAAACCTTTTACTGATTGTGAGGAACCATTTAAACATTTGAATGGGAAATCATCGTTGGAAGTTGCTTTGAAAAAAGAGGTAAAGTTTCCAGAGATACTTGGGATAAAAAAGAGATAAAAATTAGGCAATAAAAAAGCCGACTTGTTAGTCGGCGGAAAGTGAGTAATTACGAAACTACATATCATCTATTTTTTTTAACAATGCTTTATAGATTCCTCGTCTCACATTTTTTCTTGGTAAATCCCTACCCCTTGACCACCTATTTACTGAGGGACGTGAAACCAATAAGTAATCGGCAAGCTGCGCCTCACTCATTATCTTTGCTTGAATGAAACCAGAAATAATAGTTTGGAAATGCTCATCACTTTCAGAGCTTACCCCCATCTCCAAAAGTACTCCAAGCAATGCGACAACAATGGGCCTAGCCATGTTTTCTCCTATTTTCAAGTAGCCAAAAACCGTGACTTATATTAGCACGGCTTTAATTGTGTGTCAATTATTTGAAAAATTTGCCCAAAGATTTAAGAGAAGAAAATACTTAAGAAAAACACCAGAAACAAAACGGACTTCGGCGGCGCTGACCGAACCACCACCCCCTCCGATAATTCTGCTTGCACTGAAAGAAATTGAAGTGAATCGGGTCTGCCACGGGGATGACAATTTCAAGTTTTTTTTGGCGAAGTTCGGATTACTGAAATTCTAACAAATTTCATTCTTGGCGGCAAATTCTTTGAAAATTAAAAAGTGCGAGGTTATCGCACTTTCTTATAGCTAACACCTAACAAGAATATTTAGTCGTAATAGGAGTTACCAACAAAAGCTCCTGTTTCTTCTGCGACAGCCGAACGTAGTGTTCGAGCCATTGTCATGAGTTCTTCAACGGCTTTCTTGATCCTTTCTCTTGAAATATACCCCTCCTTTGAAAGTTCATCATCGGATTGTTGACCATCGTTGGCAGTAAACAATTTTTTAGCAATCGCGTTAGTAACACTGCTTTTTGTACCTCGAGCTAAATCTTCCGAGGTAATATTTAGTTTTAGCTCTTGTATTTGAGGTTGAAGAGCCGGGAATTCTCCCAATTTGTTAATCATCTCCAAACGAAGTTTGGAAGCTTTATTAATAAGTCCATTCTTTTCATCCGCAGAGAGAGGGCTTACAAATGGTGGGATATCACTGACTGGAAGTCCAAGCGCACGATGAAGTTCATAATCTTTATGTCCCGGATAGCTACGTTCAAACATGTTCCGTCTCCTTGCTATTTTTGGGCATTGTAATAGCCCGTGGCATAGCTGCCTAGATTGTTTACGAACTAACCTAAATTCGCATTTGAATCCGATCACTTGTAGAATTTAGAAATGAAAAAATTAAAAAAAATTCTCACATCTTTCAAAAAGTGAGAGA